>JADMIO011718010.1_pt1 | contig 29102 bp, 28 predicted proteins | sample 8958161 | NCBI WGS metagenome assembly JADMIO01 (sample SAMN16585339, study PRJNA669376) | soil metagenome | isolation source: Crop rotation soil | place: USA: Cullars Rotation, Alabama | collected 2011 | reverse complement strand
AAAAGATCCAACACCTAAGTAATTAAGACTGCCGGCGAATGTTCCTAACGCTGAATGGGGATACGCATACGCCACATATTGTTGGCTGATATTTTCCACATACTGATGTTGAACAAATCCCGCCTCTTGTACCTCAAGCTGTGCAAGTCCCGCCGGATTCCAAGCCGTCGCATACACATCATCGGCTAAACCCACTTGCGCATCGCCCATCGCGGTTGCGCGCGGACCTATGCCTAACTGCAGGAAGTTTCCCGCCGTTGTCCCCGGACCCCCGGCATATGCCGTTGTCCCGCACCAGATTACAGCCCATAGGAAATGCGTTAGCCTCATATAACTCATGAGGTGTAGCACACCCTATGTATTTCTAATGTAAAACGGGAGGCAATCTAATGAAATGAGTCTTTCGGGAAGTTATTGTGGGAAGTTATTGCGGGCAGTTAATTCGGTGCAGTTGGATGTCGGCGTCTTGTTGGAGAAGTTTCAACGGGAGGGTAGCGGCTATGAATTGACTCGTAGGTGCATTGAGTGCACTGGGGATTAGCAAAACGTATTGAATATCGAAGCGTTTCATCGCCGCGCAGCCGGCGTCATCCGGGATTGGGCTAGAGATGGGTTTTTCTTCTTCCAGGTCGATCAGCTTCGCCATGAAGGGATCTTGTTTGTAAGCCGTGATGATTTTGCGCTGGATCCGGCCGACGTAACCCCCGACGACCGGTTTTTCGTGAAAGGGTTGATAGCCCAGATAATCCCACAGCAGCTGGCCGGGGGTGTGGCCTGCACCGATACTGGAGTCGCCGATGTAAAGGGGCAGATGCAACACCGCGCCGGCGGGTTGCGCTTTCAACATCTGGAAAATAGGACGGTTTCTAGGAGCTTCTGCTACCGGGATGCCCGGCCAATTTTCGAGCAAGATTAAAGCGCCAGCGATGACGCAGAGTTTCGTGAGCGGCCAATTGCGTTTACGCGCCAACGTCACCAGCGCAAGCCCGAGCAATACCGCCCATGCGATCGAACCGACGGCCATCCACCGTTCCGGCACGCGCACATTGCCAAACACCGGCAACAGCCGCCAGACATAAAATGGCAACGGCAACCAGAGATTCACCCAGAGGATATGGAGGTACGTCCCCATCGCCATAACGGTGGAGAGCGCGGCTAGGAACATCCAGTTGCGCGTGCCCAAGTCAGGCGCGCTAGGAGAAAGGAACTCGGCCATCGCGGTGCGGCGTTTCCAGATTTGGCTCATGAGGATGATCGCCAAACACACCCAACCTATCCCGGCCGCTTGCTCGTGAGGATGCATGCCGTGGGTCTCAAACCAACGCGACACGCTCGGCCCCCAGACGGCGTGAATCGGGTTGGGGCTGAAGAGCGCCAACAGATTGGCGCCAGCCAGATGTGTTTTCCAGAGGATCGTTTGTTTGGGATATCCGCCTTGGGCCATCAATTGGATGCTTCCGATGATCAACGGCAGGAGCCCCACGAAAGCTGTTCCGAACAACACCCCAAAATAACGCAACCGGCGATCCCGCTTCAGCGGATCCACCAACAACGCTTCCGTTCGGATCCGGTAGCCGGACAGAAAATACAGCGCGAGCATCAACCACATCACCAACAACACGTTGGTCGGCGTATGCATGCTGATCGTGAGGGAGCCGAGCGTTACGATGCCTGGGTTGATGATCACGATGTACGCGGCGAGAGCGGCAGCGATCGCCGCGGGTATAAGAAATCCTTTATGGAACGGCCCTTTGCGATAGGGCGTGACTTTATACGGCCAGACCGTGCCTAACGCGGTAAGCAGCGCGATCGTTCCGCTGTATATGAGGAAGTAATAATGGCAGGCGGCGGTCCAGGCGAGCGCGGCGCCGCAGAGCGCGTAGTTCTCGTAGCCGCCTTTGCGCTTGGCACGTACGAGTGTCCAGAGGAATAACGCGATTCCCCAGAGATTGAACTGCCCCCAGTTCTGCATCGCCCGTGCCAGCGTATAACTGTGGGTCATCACATAAATCCCCGCAACGATCGCGGCGGCACGCACACCGACCACCTCGAACACCAGGAGATAGGTAAAGAAGCCGGCAAGAATCCACGAGAGAATAAACCAGACATTCGACGCCGCAATAAAATTCAGCCCACACGCCTGCCCGACAAACGTAACGATATTCGTCCACAACGGGAAGTCATGCGCGATCAGCGAGGTGCCAAACGGATGGAACAACAACGTCGTAGAGAACGGGCTCTGCTGCAGGGTATCGATCGCATACCGGAACCACCAAGCGTTCCACAGGAAGAGCCGTGTATCCTGTAAGCCACCCGGTATAGCGGAGGACCAAACTGGCAACAAATGCTGCAGGAAGACTAAGGACAGCGCGCTAAAGAAGAGGAATACGAAGGCGTGGATCACGGCACCGATTATACGACTTAGGGGACGCCCCCTAACGGGTTGTGGCCGTACTGCCCCCAACGGGAATCCCCGCCACTACGGCTTAGGCGGGCGAGCCAACGCCTTAGTGGCGCGGAACCCTAAAACGAAATGGCCCTACTGTCCCCAACGGGATTCGAACCCGTGCTTGGTCCTTGAGAGGGACCTGACCTAACCACTAGTCGATGGGGACAATAGGGCCACTTAATGTCCTATGGCCGTATTATTTGGAGATTTCTTTGACGATCGCTTTGAGGGGATCGGCCAATGGCAAGGCCTCTTGTGCAGAATGCTCGCCAGCGGTAATCAACTTCTCTTGGAAACGACCAAAGCGTTTTTCTGCTTCCTGATACCGAGTTTGAGCGCTCGACAAATGTGCGCCAATCTTGTGGAAGTCTTCTCCAAAGCGTTCGAGATCCAGGCGCAATCGGTTCAGCTGATCAATAATCTCACGCGCGCGCTCTTCGATGCGCATGCCTCGAAATCCTTGAGACAGGGTGACCAAATACGCATAGAACGAATTGGGCGAAACCGGCATGACCTGCTTTGAGGTGGCATAGGAGTACAGAGCCTTTTCGCCTTCATCCTCCGTGCGGATGATCGTTTCGTAGTACACGTTTTCCGCGGGGATATACATCAGCGCGAAGGGGAACGTGTCTTCCTCGGTCCGGATATACTTCTCGCGAATATCATCGATGTGCTTCTTAACGTCACGGCCAAATTCCTTGCGGGCCGTCTTGCGTTCATCATCTGAAATGGCAGCAAGAATACGTTTGAAGTTTTCTAGAGGAAATTTCGCATCAACCGGCACTAAGCCTTCTTTCAGTTTAATGACAGCATCCACGATCGACCCGGACTTAAAGCGGTGCTGCATCGAAAAATGCTCTAGCGGCAGGATTTCACGCAACAAGTTTTCCAGCAGAACTTCGCCCATGCCGCCGCGCAACTTAGGCGGGCGCAGAATATCTTGAAGCGCTGATACGTCCTTCACCATGCCCTGAATCTGCGCGTTGGATTCAGAAAGCTTTCCCAACTGTCCCTGAAGACCCGCATAGAGCTTCGCGGCATTATCCAACCGGGTATTTATCTCGCCGGAGGAGCTGCGCATATTTTTATTAACGGATTCGAGTTGTTGCTGCAGCAGGGTAGCGTTCTGCGCAAGGCTTTGGGAAACCTGACCACGCACGGCCTCCAACTGCTGCTGAAGAAGTTGGACGGTCGGATCCGGACCCGCAGGCTTCTGCTGTCGGATTAACAGATAAACAACAAGGCCCGCCAAAAACGCGGAGATAACACCGAGTAGGATTTCCATGGGGAGGACATCATTATATCGAATTGGGGGTAGGGTCCGGCTACGGCTTACGGACGCACTTGATAAAGCGCTGTGCGTTCTGCTTCATTCATATAAATCAATGTGAAGGCCTCGGGCCAGGATGTAATCCAATCTTGATTGGCGGCAAAGACCTGGCCTTGATTGTAAGGTCCCTTTGCGCCTTGGATCGTTAGTGTACGACTGGCCTGATAGAGCGCATATTGAATATTTTCATTGCGAAGGCGAAGTAGAAAGTGATCTCGATCAGTCGCATAGATACCACCCATCCCCTTGAATCCCGTATGAAGATACAGGCTATCTAGAGACGGATATAGAACTGTCGATCCCGCGGGCAGATTCTTTTTCATCCAATCGAACGTGATGTGAGGGATGGGATTATGCGACTGTTCTGGATGCGCCCAGGTCCGGCCCACCAGGACTACATTGAGATACGCATAGGAAAGGCCCATCACGACAAAGAACCCAATCGCGACTTTACGCCAACGCAACCCTTCAAACATCGCAAGCAGCAGCAAAGGGAGGAGCGGAATGACATACCGAAACGCGATCGCGGTCCACGTGGCCTGCATGCCAAACAAAAGAACAACGTAGAGCGCCAACGCGCATACCCACGCCTGAGGCATGGTTTTTAAGGAAAGCCACCGGCATACACCGTAAACCGATAGACCGCTGATCGTCAAAGCAAAAACGAGTGTCATCGCAATGCCGATAGCGTTATGGGGCAGTTCGACACCGGCCACGACATAACTAAACGTTAAATAGGAAACACGGACCACGTTATCCAGCAACACCTCTGGATTCGCAACGAAATGCGGAAGGAGCGATCCCCAGTAACCCAGATACCCGGACGTCTCCCCCACCATTTGATGATTCCGAAGGGACCAGATTCCGCTGACCACACCGGGAATAAGCGCCCACGGCCACACGCGGCGCGCGTTACGCGTCAGCGCAAGCGCCGCCCACACGGCCAGCAGTAAAATCGACCCCGACGTACGGACCATAACGGTCCAGGTCAACACGCCGCTGAATACCCAGAGATAGCGCCGGTCCTGGCTTTCTAAGCATTTAGCGAAAGTCCAGAACACCGTGACCTCTAACGCGATATATAGCGGTTCAGACATCACCGATCCGGATATCCGCGCCAAGAGCGGGTTGAGGGCGAAGAGCACGGGAATCGCGATACGTGCAACAGGGGACGTGCTCCGTTGGGCCAATAGCCAAACACCCCAGCAGGCGCCCAAAGTCAGCAGGATCGACACGATCTGGAACAGGACTCCATGCGACCCGAAGAGCGGAACGAATAGCGCTAGAAAAAGGGGATAGCCCGGCGGATGAATCATTTCAGGGGGCAAGGTGCTGACGGAGAGTTTCGTGTAATGGCCCTGCCAAAGCGATTTTGCTAACACAACATACATCGCGTCATCGTTCAGGGTACCGAGCGGGAATGCCGGCAGATAGGCGGCATAAAGAGCCGCCGCACAGATGAGCAGTAGGCCGAGTTTTTTGTGGTCGGATTTCAACGTTTAAATTTCAATCCCAGCCAAGCGCCAAACACATCGATCATCACATCGATCGGACTGCCCTGACGTCCCACCACGAAACTCTGATGGAACTCATCGCTTGTGGCGTACAGCAGAACAAAGACAAGAGCGCTGTAATAGATTTTTGGGGTAGACCACGTTGTGGATCCGCGGAGACCGCGTGTAACGAGTTGCGCCAGGATCGCGTACTCCGTCATATGCGCGAGTTTGCGTAAGGGAAAATCCCACCAGTCCGATGTAATTCTCAGATTAGGCTGATGGGATAGGAAAAATATGACCCCACACCACGCGGCAACCGGCAGCCAGAGAACGAGACCCTTTTTAATAAACGTTCCTACCGTTTTTATTTGATCTCATACACCGCTGTTTTTTCTGACTCGTTCAGATAAATCTGAGTGAACTGTTCAGGGGAGTTGGCAACCCACGTACGATTTAATTCAAACACCTGGCTTTGGTTAAAAGGGCCTTCTGCACCCGCCACCGAAAGAGCTCGAATCGATTGATACACCACGTAATGAATGCCATCTTTTAGTAATAACTGACGCAAATCAGTGGCGTCAGAGGCCATCTTCCCGGCTTTCCCCTGAAAACCGGTGTACAGATAGAGCCGATCGGTCGCCGGGTAGAGCACTTTCGCGTCCGCAGGCAAATGACTCTTCATCCATGCGAATGTGACATGCGGCACTTGATTAGCCGTGATTAAGGGATTAGCGGGGTTCCTGTAAAACGTGCGGACATGCCGATAAACATACGTCAGGCTTAAGACGACAACCAACCCCCACGTTGCCTTGGATGACGGAAGTCCCGCCCAAACCAGAATCAGTAAAAATGGAAACAGCAGAAACATGTAGCGGTCGGATAATGCCGTCCATCCCGACTGCATTAATAGGTAAAACCCCAGATATAACCCCACACTCCAGACCCACCCCACCGGTGCCGCCTGAGACTTCACTAAATGCAGCATGCCTTGAATGGCCAATCCGATCACAGCGGCGCTTACCAGGAGGCACCCGACTATCGTGAGCGTCGTGTGGGGCCATATCATCCCCAAGAAAACTGACACGAATGTGATATACGCGACACGTAAGGCGTTATCCAAGAGCGCTAACGGATTAGCGCTCATGTTGGCGACCTGTGAACTCCAATAACCGATATATCCGGATAAATGCTGCGTCACCTGATGATTTCGAAAAGTCCATAATCCACACACCAGCACGGGAAGGACCACCCAGCGGAGCGCAAAACGCGATGGTTTATGTACCGCTAATCCCATCGTAATGCCCAACACCAGCGATAGACCGGCGGTACGCGACAAAACCGCCCAGGTCAACGCGAGTGAGAAAATCCAACCGTACAGGGTCGAGCGTTGTTGTAAAACCTTCCATAAAGACACAAACACGAGCAGCTGGAGACACATATAAAACGGTTCAGACATGACCACGCCTGAATAAGCCGCGATCACGGGATTTAAAATAAATAAAACCGGCGCAGCGATTAAGAGTCCTGGCTGGCGGCTCCAGCGTGCCAGCGTCCAGACCCAGAAACACGAGAGCGCGGTGAGGATTAGAGAAATGACCTTGAGAATCACCCAATGGGGCTGAACGATCGCGATAAACGGCGCTAAAAAGAACGGGTAACCGGGCGGATGGATTGTTTCGGGCGGGGCGTTTAATAAGCTGGAACTCTGGTACGTGCCCTGCAGAAGGGATTGGCCCAGAACGATGTATTTGGCGTCATCGTTAAAGAAACCTACGGGGAAAAACTTAAAATACGTGAAATAAATATATCCCACGCACACAGCAAACCCAGCCCACAACAGATAGTTCTTTTTTAAAAGAGGCATAGCGTTATGTGCGTTTCCAATCCTGATACGCCGGATACCAACGCTGCACTTTCCAAAGCACTTCCCAAACGGTCGTACGCGGAAAAACAACGACACGGCGCAACGTAAACAAATCGGATGCGTGATCACGAGGCGCGCGATCACAGGCGAACCCCGCCTTAAACCCGGCTGCCTTCACTTGCGCTGCAGAAGCGGCGTTGTATTCTCCGTAGGGATATGCAAAAAGCGTTGAGGGGCGACCCGTGACCGCCTCGACTTTAACTTTGGATTCCATAATCTCTTGGTGGGCGGTCGCCGTATCGACTTTTGGGAGATGAACATGGCTGCAGGTATGCGATCCGATCGTGATCCCTGCAGACTGCAGCGTGAGGTATTGGTCAGCGCTTAAGAGCCTGGCGCGGCCATCGTCCCAAGCGTTGCACCCCGAGAGTTGTCCCGGCACGGCAAAAACCGTGGCTGTAAATCCAAACTCCTGAAGGATCGGCAATCCCAGCGTCAGCACTTCCTCATATCCGTCATCAAAGGTTATCGCGAAGACTTTTCCCTTAGGGACCTGCCCCTGGTGAAGTTGTTGAGGATAATCCGCTAATGAGACGCTACGATAGCCTAAACGCGAGAGCCATTTTAAGTGGTCGCGAAATTGATTCTGACTGACTGAAATCCGTTTCGGATCAGACGCGGTGTCTGGGGTGTCTTTGAGTAATCGATGATAAACCAAGATAGGGAGATACATAGCTAAGCTGTTAAGCTTTGGTAGATTTTCTCAATTTCAGGCGCGATAGTCCGCACATTAAAATCACGTTCCACTTGAGCCCGTCCCCAGCGACCTGCGTCTACCGCGTTAAACGTGGGATCCAACACCTGTCGTAATCCCAACTCCAACTTCGCGGGGTAGAACGCGTATTTTGTTTCAAAATGATCCCCGAAATTGGTGCGTAACGCTTCCGGCCACGTTTCTTCAGTGCACAGCCCTACAACCCCGGTTTCCCCCAACGCGATCACGGGCTTTTCTGAAGCTAAACTTTCCAGCGCTGAACGTCCCGCCGCGATCACCGCTGTGCTCCCCGAGATAAACGCAGGTAGATCACGCGTAAAGTCGTGCAGCTCGACAAAACTAGGCGCGATCGCCTGATTAACCTCTTTCAGCAACGTTTCCATCTCATGAGCGCGCTCGGGCGGTAGTCGTCCACCGATTTGAAAGCAAAACGTAGGCAAGCTTTTTCCCACGCGCTTGAGCACATCAAAGATAAAAACGATGCCACGCCAGCGCCCCCCAGTCAGCCGTCCCAAATACAGAATGCGCGGTTCAGCGACAGGCGGCTGGCCGAGTTTTGCGGCGGCAAGATCGATCCCGTTGCGCAGGATACTCATCCGGCGCAAACCCCAACTAAAATATTTTTTTAAATGATCCGCGACCGCTTCATCAATCGCGATGGTGTGATCGCCCAAGCAGGGAAAGGCACGTGAGAACAGATGAACCGGGGGCGGCTGATGAATCGTGGTGACATGAGGGATTCCCGCTAATCGGGCGACCTGTGCCGCCACCCAATGGGCACGGCGAGAATGGGAATGAATGACCTGAATGTTATTTTCTTTGACATACCGTAACACGCGAAAGGTATTGCGAACACCCCCAGGCACGGCTTTTTCGGTAATCGGCATGGATGTATACGTCTGTCCGAAATGCAATTGATCCGAGATCCAAAAGACCTTATGGTGACCTTCCCACTCTTTGGCGAGGGTCACGCAATATGTTTCAGAGCCAGCCGGTTCTAGGCAGGATAACAGGAAAAGGACGTTCATCGATCAGCGCGCTGGGGGTTGAATGAACTGCTGAATACCATTCAGGATAGCTTGAGCCGCTTTTTGCTGGAACGTGGGATTAAAAATGAGGTCTTCCTGTTCGGGCACAATGATATACGCCTGTTCCGTCAGAATCGCCGGCATTTGTGTCATGCGATTGACCGCGAAGTCAGAATAAAACAACCCACGATCCGGCAATCCCGTTAGCACCTCGTACTGGGCATGTAGGGCTTTTGCAAACGCGAGACTCTGAGGATGATAGGAATACACACTAAACCCATTGGCTACGGTCGGGTTTTCCCAAATGCCCGATGAGTTACAATGCACGCTTACAAACACATGCGCACGGTTGCGCCACGCAATCCGCGAACGTTCATACAAAGGGACATCCATATCGCTATCGCGCGTCATGATCACACGCGCACCGGCAGCCTCCAGGACGTTACGCGCGACGCGCGCGATCGCCAGATTCCCATCCTTTTCATAGGTGCCGTGGGGACCGATGGCACCCAATTCGGGCCCTCCATGGCCGGGATCAATCGCGATGGTCATGCCTTTAATCGTAGGCAATGACCAGGGTTTTCGAATTTCGACCATCAAGTTATTGCCTTCGTAGCGGACGTCGTAGCCCCACCACTTAGAAAAATGCGGCTCGATGATCACTTGGGCCACATCCGGACTGATTTGCTTCCAGCGCACTTGCCGAATTAACCGATCATTCGCGTCATAACGAATCAGATCAGTCTTATCTATCGCGCCATGCAGCGTAATCACCAGCTGCATCGGATCCAAGCTTTGCTCCACGCGATAAGGCAGTTGATCCTCGAGTGGCATTCGGATCAAGGTACTGTCTTCTTGACGAGTCATGATGATGTTATTCAAGTAGCTCCGTGCACTTGGGCTACCCACGGGTAGTTCTTGGATACCGGTATCTTTGACCCAACCACTCTGAAGCGAAGACAAACGCACGCGCCGTTGGTTTCGGATTTTACCGGTTAAGCGGACGCGCATTCCCTTATAAAGGAAGAGATCGTAGCCGCCCTCTGGTCCCGTGCGTACCGCCAAAATATCATCCGTCACCACGCCGACCCGCGGTACCGTTCCCGGATCGATGGTCAGCTTTCCCCGTGACGCGATGCGAACCAGTTTATTGCGCACCTTGGTACTCACTTCTATCGGTAAGCGGTTGGCGACATCGCCCGGCTGAATGATGTATTGCGCTTCATAAAAACCGCGGGCCGTTTCGGTCGCGTTGTTAATCAATTTTTCGTTCATCGCGACATGCTTAACGACACCCGGAATGGAAAATTCCAGAGACGATTGAGGAGACGCTTGTACGGTAACGCGCAAGGAATCACCGGGGCTCAAGACGATATCCTCACTGGGCTCTACACTCTCTTTGATGAATGTAAATGGCGTCAGTGGGATCTCGGCTGCAGGACCGGCGACGGAGAGACGTCGATTCATCGCGATTTTCTCACCCGTGGGGGTCGTCGCTTCAGCCACAATCACAAAAGAGCCGGTGGATAGCGGCACCATCGCGAGATATCCGCCTTTGGGATGCACCTTAATCATCGTTCCGTTTAACGTGAGCGTAGACCCAGGGGTAACTTCGCCAAATGCAAACACTTCTTTGATCCCTGGAAGCGCTTGACCTTCCGTGGGATGCACCATGGTTAAGACAGGAGACGTCGCCGCTGAACCGGTCCATGCCGTCATTGCGAGGAGCCATGCGACGAAGCAACCTTGCCAAAAAGATCGATAGCTTGCTTCGCTGCTCTCGCCATGACGTCGGGATTTAAACCACATGGGCTTCCTCTTGATCGCGTTGACGTTGTTCATCCAACTCCTGTTTTTGCGATTCGTATCCGCTGCGCCCCATGAGCGCGTAGGTATACACTTTAGCCAACTCTACACCAGGTTGGTCAAATGCATTGATCGCCATCAGCTCACCCATGTAAGCGACCGCCGTTTCAAAGAAATAAAACAACTCACCTAAAGTGGATGCGGTGATCGCAGGCACTGTGATCGTGAGGTTCGGCCGCTGGGCCTTGGTCAGCGCCGAACGCGTCGCCTCTTCCTCTGCTTTCATGAGCTCATTCAATGTACGACCGCTTAGATAATGCGTGGGATCTACTTTAGGAATGGGCAACTTCTTGCCAAAATCGTCTACTGATAAAAAACTAATGATTTTATCGTAAGGTCCTTCCATATAAAGCTGCGCCTGCGAGTGTTGATCTGTGACCCCTAATGCTTTGATCGGGGTGGGGCCGGCGTGAACAACTTTCCCGTGTTTATCGAGTTTTTTCCCCAAGCTTTCGGCCCACAATTGACGATACCAATCCGCGACAGACCAGAGATGCTGGGAATACGGCATCAGGACGGATAGTTTGACACCCTTTTGATAGTACAGATATTGAAGCGCGGCGTAAGCTGCCGCAGGATTTTCTCGCAAGGAGGATGTTTTGCAACGTTCAGCCATCGTACGTGCGCCAGCGAGCAGTTGCAGGATATCGACGCCTGTACAGGCGGCTGAGAGTAATCCGACCGGCGTTAATACCGAAAACCGCCCCCCGACGTTCGAGGGGATATCAAACGTTGGACTATTTTCTTTGATGGCGAGATCATGCAAATAGCCTTTTTGAGCGTCTGTCGTAAAAACAAAATGTTGAGCGGCGCGTTTCGCGCCGACCGTCTTGGCGACCGCGTCGCGGAAAATAAAATAGGTCGATAAGCATTCCGCGGTCGTGCCGGATTTCGAGATGACGTTAAAGAGGGTTTTTTTTAGGTTTAAAACACTGAGGAGCTCAGCCGTCCAGGCGGGATCCACGTTATCTAAAACGAAAAGACGCATCGCCCCTTTGCGCTCTTCAGAATCCAGCATATTCCAGTACAACGGCTTAAGCGCATTTTGAATCGCGATGTTGCCGAGCGCGCTGCCGCCAATGCCCAACACCACGAGGGTATCGAAGCGTGAACGTTGCTTCCGGGCAAAAGCGAGAATCTTTTTAGCGTCATCGGTTTGATTGGGGAGATCCATAAACCCCAATTTACCGGATGTCCATAATCGATCCACGCCGGCATGCGCTTCGTGCAGCCGACCATGCATCCCGGCAAATTCCGGCTCCATCAAGCCATGTTCCATGCCGATCGCGCTGGACATGCAATGGCTGAAATCAAGACGCGTTGTCATTTTTGGGGTTTCCAGAAGGGCGTCACGTACTGGGAGCGCTGCGTTGGGATGGAGAGGACCCAGCCCACTTCTAACTGATCAAAATCGCGGATCAATTTTTGATTGGCTTTCCACACCGCAACCCAGCCATTACCGGAACGCACCGGGGATCGCGTAGCGGCAATTTTCCACAGCGTGTCACCCGGAGTGACCTGATAACGACCCACGGTGCCGGCTTTAGCCCGAAACGTTTTAACGGCAGTCCAGGCTTCGCGAGCAGAATTCATAGCCTCGGCTGTTTTGCCTTGTTCTTGGTACACCTTGGCGAGATGCAACGGACGTGAAATCGGAAGAACATCACCAAATTCATTTTGAATCACTCGGTACGCTTCTCCGACCGTGGCGATACTTTGCGCGACCGCTTGTCGGCGGGTTTCGGGTTTAGGCGCGACTTGGATCGTATTGGCCGCGGGATCCGGGTAGGGAAGAGCGGTCACATCCGCTGGCTTAGGCTTTAAACTTTGATACTCATTCCAGAGTGCGAGCGCACCCAAGGTCAGCAACACACCGCCGATGATGCCTAAAAACACATGCAGCCGTGTAACGCGTAACACCGCCATCTTACAGCCTCCAGAGATGAAACCGCACGTTGAATTGCCGACGCTCATGAAACAACCAGCTCAGAGCGGTACTAATGACTGAAAAGAGAAGGGATCCCGCGATCGCCCAGGGGTAATTGCGGATCATCATGTCTTCGATGATGTAGCCCACGCTAAAGAAGATCGCGGCATTTAGCAGGATGGTAAAAAGTCCCAATGTCAGGATGTTCAGCGGAAGGGTTAAGAACAATAGAACAGGTCTTACAAATGCATTCAGAAGACCCAAGACGAGCGCGCTAGCCAGATACGCTTCCCAACTCACAAACCAAATCCCTTTGGGCAGAAACTTGGCCGTGATGAAGAGTGCCAGCGTGTTACTAACCCAACGCAGAAAAAAAAGCTTCATATTAAAAGAGCTCCGCTTGAGGTGGACGCCCAGGCGCTTGGTGTTTGGCTTTGTCCAAGGTCTGGTTGAGCAGTTTGTCGGCTCGCGCGATCATCGGGTGTTCACGGGGGACCTGTTTAAAGGAAATGGATTTAAAGTGGCTAATCAGTGATCTTACTTTTTCAGAAAGCACCTTTAAGTGCGCGTCTTTGATGCGATAACGACCTTGGATTTGAAAGATCAACAACTCACTGTCTGCGTGGCATAACAACCGTTCGGCACGACGCTCATGCGCCAGCTCTAGGGTCATGATCATGGCTTCATATTCTGCTTGGTTATTGGTGCGATGGCCGATCGTCTTCGAGGCTTCATGCACGACATTCCCCTGTTCATCGCATAACACGCAGCCGATCGCGGCTGGCCCGGGGTTTCCTCGGGCGCCTCCATCGGAATAGGTGTTAAAGGTGAGCATTAGCGGTAGTTAATGAATTGCAGTGGAAGACCAAAGTCGCCGGTGCGGAGCGCGTTCATGACCGCTTGGAGATCGTCTTTCGATTTACCCGCGACTCGAAGCTCTTCGCCTTTAATGCTCGCCGACACTTTGAGCTTCATGTTCTTGATCACCTGAACGATCTCTTTCGCTTTTTCCGATTCAATCCCTTGCTTGAGTTTGGCGACTTGCCGAACCGTATTGCGCTCAGCCACCTCGATCGATTTGTAATCGAGGCTTTTGAGTGAGATCCCGCGCTTGACAAGTTTTCCCTGCAGCACATCGTGAACGCTCTTCAGCTTGTTCTCATCATCGGAAAAGAACGTAAATTGGGTTTCTTTTTTATCCCACTCCACGCGCGAGACGCTGCCTTTAAAATCAAAACGCGTCGAGATCTCCTTATTAGCTTGATTCACCGCGTTCTCGACTTCTTGCAAATCGCTTTTTGAAACCACGTCAAATGAATAATCCTGTGGCACATCGGCCTCCTTATGAACTTACGTCTACTTCAATAAAACGATACCCAACATCACCGACAAAATCCCGGCGGCTTTTTTAAGAGTTAATGGCTCATGCAAAAACAGTAAACCCAACAAACACGCTACCAACGGATATGAAGCCCCGATCACGACTGTCTTGGACAGTTCACCGAACTTTAGCGCTCGGTAAAAAAAAGCCTGGCCCACGAGGCTCGCGAGTATCCCGCCACCGGCAATAAAGAGGATGTGACGCAGCGGGACGTCCGCTAACCGGGTGGGCAGCTGCGAGAAAAACGGCAAGATACAGAGTGTTCCAATCAAAACACCGGCCGACCGGATGATTAAACCCACGGATGGGTCGTTGGTCGCCCGCAGACCTGCCTTTTCCAGGAAAGGGGCAAAGCCCCAGCACATCGCTGCCATTAATGCAGACATAAATGGACTCATGTCAGATCGCCCAAAAACTCTGCGGGCTTTTCATCCCACACACCAAAATGAAACCGAATCGCATCCAAGATACGCAACGTTGCTTTGCCATCGCCGTACGGGTTGATAGCGTTCGCCATCCGGCTGTACACGCGCTGATCCGTCAACAAGGTCTCAATGGCGTCGTACACGCCCTGCTCGTCAACCCCGATCACTTTCGCGGTTCCCGCGGCAACGGCCTCCGGGCGCTCCGTCACCTTGCGCAAAACCAAAACGGGCTTACCCAACGCGGGCGCTTCTTCCTGGATCCCGCCAGAATCGGTCACCACAAGATGCGAATGCTGCATCAGATTCACCAGATCGAGATAATCCACTGGAGGAATTAAATGAATCCGTGGATGGTTGCCGAGAATTTCATTGGCCGTCTTCTGGACATTGGGGTTTAAATGCACCGGGTAGATGATATACGCCCCCGCCCGAGAATCCACGATGCGGCGTAATCCTTTGAAAACGTTTTGAAGGGGCAGGCCGTGGTTTTCTCGGCGGTGCGCGGTGACTAAAATCAGTTCCGACCCAGGTTGCGTGGCTAGCGTCGGCTGGGTTTTACTAAAAAGCGTTTGGAGAGTGGGATCGGTCCAATCATGGGATTCCTTAATCGCGATGAACAACGCGTCTGTGACCGTATTGCCGGTCACAAAGATCCGGTCTTTGGAGATATGTTCATCCAACAAATTCTCTTTGGCTTTATGGGTGGGTGCGAAGTGCAGGGTACTTAAAGCGTCGGCCAGGACACGGCTCGACTCTTCCGGGAAGGGATTGGCCTTATCAAAAGACCGCAGGCCTGCTTCCACATGCCCCACCGGGATGCGTTGATAGAAGGCCGCCAGCGCCGCGGCAAACGCCGTTACGGTATCCCCATGAACCAACACCAGATCGGGGGCCTCTTGTTTTAAGATCGGTGGCAACTTGGTGAGCACTTGGTTAACGACATACTCTAACGTCTGGTCTTTAACCATGATGTCCAAATCATGATCGGACTTAATGTTGAACAGCTGCATAACTTGATCCAGCATCATGCGGTGCTGAGCGGTAACCACGACGCAGGTGGTGAAATCGTTAGGGCGTTTACGCAAGGACCGGACAACAGGGGCCATCTTGATGGCTTCGGGGCGGGTGCCAAATACGCAGAGGACTTTGAGGGGCCGCCCCAAAGGGACGCGCCTCGCCGACGGTGTGGCGGGTGTTGTCCGTTTGGCTTTCATTCCGAGTTAGCTCTCCTTGACGATCGCCAGAAAAATCGCGATGACCGACAGAATTAGCGTAAGCACATAGACCAACAACACCACTTCTCGAGAAGTCCAGCCTAAGTTTAGCAAACGATGATGTAAATGTTGTTTGTCGGGATCCGTGATCCGCGCTTTGCTTTTAAAGCGCCGAATGATGGCCAGCGTAACGTCGATAACGGGTAATGCGACGACAATAACGGGGATCATGATCGAGAGCACCGCGGTTGTCTTAAGCGTTCCGATCACCGTAATCGCGCCCAAGAGGAATCCAATTCCCAACGCCCCTCCGTCACCCATAAACACTTTCGCCGGCGAAAAGTTATAAGGAAGAAAACCCAGGCAGCTTCCGCAGAGGACAGCCGATAACACGCCTGCGAGCTTGAGTTGCTTGGAAATAAACGCGGTTTCCGTGCTTCCTTGAATAATGGCTACGGCCAGAAACGTCGCTGAAGCGATCGCGGCCAGGCCCGCCGCCAACCCATCTAACCCATCCGCCAAATTCACCGAGTTCATGAACCCGATAATCCAAAACACCGTGATAACCTGGGAAATCAGGATCGGGAACTGCACATAAGACTGAATAAAAGGTAAGCGCAGGCCCGAAATCTGAACGCCGTAATTCAAAGCGACGAGCGACGCGATAATCATGGTGAGCAGCTTAGGAACAGCCGGGACGCCCCGTTTATCATCGATCATGCCTAAGATCACCACAGCCACAAACCCCACGAGGATACCGGCGAGTTGTTTGTCTATGGAGAGTGTGCCCAGCCAACGGCCTTGCACATAGATGGAATGGCGGTAATCGAGAAGTGCGCGAAAATCTGGGAAGCCAACGTAGAGTCCGGCCAGGGCTAAGAGAATCCCCAGAGCGATGCCCAAGCCGCCCCAGCGGGGGATCGGTGTTTGATGGACTTTGCGAGCGTTGGGCAGGTCAATGACTCCCCAGCGCTTCGCCAGCCAGATTGAAAAAGGCGTCGCGGTAAAACTCGCCACGCACGCCACTATAAAACCTGCTAAATAGACATTACTCATATTCACTTCCCCCTCTCCCACAAGGGGAGAGGGTGGGGGTGAGGGGACCCCTCATCAGAGGATTAAGCACCGAGCCTCTGTTTGTACATCGGATACTTCATGCAGAGCGTTTTGACTTCTTTACGAATGCGCGCGATCGCTTTAGCATCGTTGCGGTTAACCATCACGTCGTGGATCCATTGAGCCACAGTCTTCATGTCCTTTTCTTTCAGGCCACGGGACGTTATCGCCGGCGTTCCAATGCGAATGCCGCTCGCGATCATCGGCTTTTGGGGATCGTAAGGGATCGCGTTCTTGTTCACAGTAATACCAGCATGATCCAGAAGCTTCTCGGCTTCCGCACCGGTGATGTTTTTAGATTGCAGATCAAGCAGGAACAGGTGACTATCGGTACCGCCGGACACGATCCGGAAGCCGCGGTCGGTTAATTGCTGGGCCAGCGCACGGGCGTTATTCAATACCTGTTTCTGGTAGCTCTTAAAGGAGGGCTTGAGCGCTTCAGCAAAAGCCGCCGCCTTGGCCGCGATCACATGCATCAACGGTCCGCCTTGGGCGCCCGGGAAAATAAGTTTGTCCAACGCCGGCGCGTATTGCGCTTTGCACATGATCATGCCGCCGCGCGGGCCGCGCAACGTCTTATGCGTCGTGGTCGTAACGAAATCACAATACGGCACAGGGCTGGGATAGACGCCCGCGGCGATCAAGCCGGCATAGTGCGCGATGTCTGCCATATAAATCGCGCCCACTTTGTCGCAGATCTTACGGAAACGTTCCCAATCAAATACGCGCGAATACGCGGAGGCACCTACACAGATGACTTTGGGGCGGTGTTCGACAGCTAAGCGTTCGGCTGCGTCATAATCCACTTGTTCGCTGTCGCGGTCGACCGTGAAACCGATCACTTTGTAATACTTCCCGGAAAAATTGAGCGGGTGGCCGTGTGACAAATGACCGCCATGCGCAAGGCTTAACCCCATGAGCGTGTCGCCCACATTCATCACCGACAAATACACCGCGAGGTTGGCTGAAGTTCCCGAGTGAGGCTGGACGTTCACATGCTCCGCGCCAAACAACTTCTTCGCGCGTTCGATCGCTAAATTTTCCGCGACATCGACAAACTCACAACCGCCGTAATAGCGTTTTCCAGGATAACCTTCGGCATACTTATTGGTCAGCACGCTGCCTTGTGCTTCCAATACGGCTTCCGAGACCATGTTTTCGGAAGCAATCAGTTCCAAGGTCCAGGCTTGTCGTTGGGTCTCCTGTTGAATGGCTTTGAATAAGACGGGGTCCTGCTTTTTTAAAATGCTTTTCACGATACGGCTCCCTTCACTTAAGTAATGCTTTTTCCAAATCTTTTTTCGAAATCGAACCTTGGCGCTTCACACTAAACGGATAATGCGACAAATCCACCACCGAGGACGCTTCTTTGATCACACACGCGCCGCCATCGATCAACCAATCCACTTGCGATCCGAATAACGTCGCGGCTTCTTCGCCAGACGTTGCGGGCTCTTCACCCGATCGGTTTACGCTCGTTGTAGCCAAAGGAAGACCCACGGCCTTTAAGACGGCGAGCGCGACAGGATGATCCGGCACCCGTACACCAATCGTGGGCAACCCACCGGTCACGAGTTTACCCAGCGGCGAGGCCTGTAACACCAACGTCATCGGCCCGGGCCAAAACGTCTTAGCCAAATGAAACGCTTCGGGAGGAACGTCTTTGAGTAACGGAGCGGCAGCATCGAGCGAGGTCACTAATAGCGCAAGAGGCTTGTTCCACTTCCGCCCCTTGAGCTTATAAATCCGTTTAATCCCCCCATGCGAAAACGCGCTCGCGCCAATCCCATAAACGGTCTCTGTGGGAAAGATCGCGACACCCCCAGCTAATAAGGTCTGAACAACATGTGAAAGAACTCGAGCGGGCAACTGACCTTTTACCCGCACCCGGCCTTTGGCCACCCTCTCCCTCCGTAGGGAGAGGGGCTGGGGGTGAGGGTTTTTACGTCCGGTAGCGCGCGTTGATGTCGACATATTGCCCGGTGAAATCGCAGGTCCAGTACAATCCTTGCGCGGTGCCTTGATGAACCCGGATGGTAATAGTGACTTCCTTAGCTTTCAAAGGCTCGCGCGCTTTTTCCGCCGAGACCGCGGTAGGCGACCCTTGGCGGAACACGCACAGGCGTCCGAAATAGATATCGATTTTCATCGGATCGATCGGCACACCGGAGCGTCCAATCGCAGCCAATACGCGGCCCCAGTTGGAATCTTCCCCGTAGGCCGCGGTTTTCACGAGGGGCGATGTCGCCACCGTCATCGCGATGCGCTGCGCTTCGCCTTCATTGCGCGCGCCATCCACGCGGATCTCCAGAAACTTGCTGGCGCCTTCGCCGTCTTTCGCCATCTTCTTGGCCAATTCGATACACACCTGATCCAAGGCGAACGCGAACGCTTCTTTTTCTTTCGCGCTGCCACAGGAGACGCCCGCGGCGCCGTTGGCGAGTAAGAGCGCGGTGTCGTTCGTGGACGTGTCACCATCTACCGTGACCCGGTTAAAACTTTTATCCGCTGAGCGCGCGATCAGTTCCGTGAGCGCGGCCTTATTCATTTCGACGTCCGTCAAAATGAACGCGAGCATCGTGGCGTGCTTGGGCGCCGAAGCCTTGGCGTAGGCGGCGGGCTTACCCGAGACTGTCATCGTTGGATGAATCATGCCGGCGCCCTTGGCACAGCCCCAAATACGGACTTCCTTGCCCTTGATTCGAACTGACGCATACGCGATCTTCGGCACGGTGTCCGTGGTCATGATCGCTTCCGCGGCCTTGTGGAATGATTGAAAATGGTCGCCTTTGGGTCCTTGCAGTTGCTTAGACAGCATCGGGATTTCTTCGGAGAGCAATTCCATCGGCAGGAAATCACCGATCACACCGGTGGAGGCGATTAAAATTTTATCGGGATCGACATCCAAGGCTTGGCTGGCCCAGACAATCGTCTTTTCCGCTTCTCGGATCCCGCGCTCGCCGGTGCAGCAATTGGCGCAACCCGAGTTCACCATGATGACCTGCGATTTTCCTTTGCGGAGTTGTTTCTGATCCACCAAGATGTGGGCCGATTTCACGCGGCTCGTGGTAAATACAGCGCCCGCCGCCGCAGGACGGTCGGAGTAGAAAATCGCCAGGCCATGCCGGCTGGGCCGGGGTCTGTCGTGTCGCGGCAATCCGGCCGCTCGGTACCCTAAAGGAAGTTGGCTCATAATAAACCTACCGTTTCATCAAGTCCGAACATCAGATTCATGCATTGAATCGCCTGGCCGCTGGCGCCTTTGCCCAAGTTATCTGTGACCGCCATAATTACCGCGCGTTGCCCTGATGGATCCATCGACACACCGATCTGGCAATGGTTCGTATACGCCACGCCTTTGGATTCCGGCGATTCATTCGGCCCCAACACCGTCACGAACGGCTCGCGTATGTAATACGACACATACAACTCCCGCAAGGCTTCAATCGTCATCCGCTTCGCGAGCGGCGCATACAGCGTCGCAAAGATCCCGCGGTTCATGGGAACCAGATGCGGTACGAAAATCAATTCGGCGTTGGCTTTTTTCTTCGCGTCTTTGGCCGCCCGATACCATTCTTGAAGAATCTCCGGATGATGCCGGTGACCTTTCAAGCCATACGCCATCATGCTTTCGTTGGCTTCGGAATATAAATAGGTCGCTTCCACTTTGCGTCCGGCGCCCGAGACACCACTTTTTGCATCCACGATGATCGGACCCGCGCCCAATAGGCCGTTCGCCATCAGCGGAAGGCCCGCTAAGATGGATGTAGTGGAGTAACATCCCGGAGCGGCGATGAGTTTAGCGTTTCGAATCTCAGCCCGGTAACGCTCAGGCAATCCATACACCGCATCTTTAAGCAACTTCGGCGTGGGGTGTGTGCCGTACCATTTCGTATAAGACGCCAGACTTAGCAGTCGGAAATCCGCGGATAAATCGATGACTTTCACACCCTTGGCCAACAACGCCGCAGCTGTTTTGGCGGAGGCACCATGCGGGAGGCCTAGAAAAACCACATCCGAGTCCTTCGCGATCGCGCCGGGATTGAGTTTTTCGCAAATCAGCGCGCAACGACCCTTTAAAAACTTATGGAGGGCATAGATCGGCTGCCCGGCAAAGTTTTCTGATGTCAGATGCATCAGCTTCACGTCGGGATGGCGGATGAGGTACCGCAGTAATTCGCCGCCGGTATACCCGGTAGCGCCAACGATGGAGACTCTAATCATGGATGGGCTGTTCTTCTTCCGGTGCGTGGAACAGAATGGTGACTTCTCCCTTAAGCTGGCGATCCTTCAATTGCATAACGACCTCGCTCGCCGTCCCGCGGATGAGTTCTTCGTAAATTTTCGTGAGTTCCCGCGCTACAACGACCTGAGCGTTAGCGCCGGCGGCCGCTTCGATCCATTGAAGCGTTTCTAATGTGCGGTACGGAGACTCGTAAATGATGGCTGTGCTTTCGGTGACGATGGCCTGTGTGATGACTTTCTTGGCCCGGGCGGCGCGCCGAGGTAGAAATCCTATAAAAAAGAAGCGGTCTGTGGGTAATCCAGATGCAACCAACGCTGTAATCGCGGCACAAGGACCAGGAATCGAAACGACTGGAATATTCGCATCTAAAGCGGCTTTGACCAAGTACGCTCCCGGGTCGGATACCCCTGGGGTGCCCGCATCGCAAACTACCGCGACCGCTTTACCCGCGTCCAACGCACCTAACAGCTGCGCCGGCCGTTTCGCCGAACTATGGGCGTGATAACTCCACAAGGGTTTCGAAATCCCTAAATGGTTGAGCAGCCCCAATGTACGCCGGGTATCTTCACAGGCGATTAAATCCACCGCTTTGAGCGTTTCGATGGCCCGCAGCGTGATATCCGAGAGATTGCCGAGCGGTGTCGGAACGAGGTATAGGGTTCCGGGGTTAACCATGCGGTTCTAGCTGATCCACCACATGCACGAACACATCGACTAACTTAGGGTCGAACTGCGTCCCCGCATGCTGGCGCAGCTCCGCGACCGCGTTACTGCTGGACATCGCTGGGCGGTACGGCTGTTCAGTGGTCATCGCGTCCCACGCATCCACAATACTGACCATGCGAGCCCCTAACGGAATTTCTTCCCCCGCTAAGCCCTCCGGATAGCCTTGCCCATTCACCCATTCATGGTGGTAGTGCACAATAGGCGCCACAGCCCTTAGAAAATCCACATCTTGAAGAATTTGGGCGCCAATGATCGGGTGCTTTTTGATCACGGCGTATTCTTCATCGGATAACGGCCCGGGTTTACTCAAAATATGTTCACTAATGCCAAGTTTCCCCACATCGTGCAGCATCGCCCCAAACTCAATTTGTTCCGTGACCATCTGGGGAAGATGCAACTCGCGCGCCATACCGCGAACCAGATCGCGGCAGTGTTCGGCGTGATTGACACTCCCCGTTTCTTTCGCACCTGAGGCTCGACTTAATGTCGTCACAAGCTCGCTGTACACCCGTTCTCGCTGCTCGTGCAAATCGAGATTCTCCATCGTGAGCTCGACTTGCTTCGCCGCTAAACCTGCCAATCGCCCGGTCTCGGTGTCCACAGTTTTCATCTGGGTAAAGATCAAAAGGCCATGCACCTGGGAATGAATCCACAACGGAAGAATAATATAGGGCGGCTTTAAGAACGCTTCTTGAGGTAAGCCGGTCACCGATGCAGGTCCGTTCTCAATCACGGGCTTCCCGAGTTGAACCGCTCGGCCAATGATGCCCTCTCCCACGTGGACTTTGAGATCGGACAGCCCTTGCGGCGATACCCCGCGAGCAGATGTCCCGCGGTAAATCCCAGCCTGGGCATCCCACCGCAACAACACAACGGATTCTGCGCCAATTAAAGGTCCGATGGTTTGAACGGCAAAATCCGACAGCTCTTTCCAGGAGACATCGCCCAACGGCGAGACCTTTCGCTCGTGTAATGCGCTGATGAGGCTGATGAGTTGTTGAGAACGATGCTGCGAAAACTGCAGATCGCTTTGGGTCTGAAGCAATTCAAGATGCAAGCGATCGGTTTCTTCGGCTTGCGCACGCTGGCGACGCCGAACCCATATCCAAAAGAAGAAAAAAACGCTGACCGCAATCAGATTGAACATGCGGGCCTATTTTAGCTTTAATGGGGCGTCCAAAATTCTCCCAGACAGGAAAAAAATCATGAGCTCGAAACCAATGGAATACACCCTCATTTTGATCAAACCGGACGGACTTAAAAAGTCTCTCACCGGAAACATTTTGACGAAATTAGCCGAAACCAAACTCAGCATCATCGGAGCGAAAGTCGTTCAAGTCTCTAAAGAACTGGCTGAGACCCATTACCAGCACCTCAAAGATAAACCGTTCTTCCCGGACCTGGCCAAATACTTCCGCGGCGAGATCTATGGTGAAGACTATAAGCGCGTTTTAGCCATGGTCTATCGTGGCGAAGATGCGATTAAAAAGGTCCGCGATATCGCCGGCGCGACCAACCCCGAAGAAGCCGACTCGACCTCGATCCGCGGCGCTTACGGCCGTATCACGACCAAAGGCGTGTTCGAGAACGTGGTACACGCCTCGTCCAGCACGGAAGATGCCGAGCGGGAGATTAAACTCTGGTTTAAACCCGACGAAATCGTCTATCCCATCTACCCGTCCAAGCCCATCACGCACAGCGTCTCTGAAAAAGCCTGGTCGTAAGTTAACCTTCTCTAAAAGAAAAAACCCCGCGTTCTGTAACGAGCGCGGGGTTTTTCTTTTTCTTTCGCTTTAAACTTATTTCTTAATCACCTCGCGCAGCGTTTGAACGATCCCGGCGGTATCGAGCCGGTTGCGACGGTAGTTTTCTTCCGTAGAACCCGACCCGACATGGTTCGAACGCGGGCTTACATTCACACCCACCGTTTTCACCACCATGCCTGGTTTACGACCCGCTAGCCTAGCCGTATTGATCGCTTCTTGCACGCGATGAGCCAAGGTGTTGGGCTCGGCGTCATGAACGGTGACGATCGGCAAGTTATCGTTTAGAGATTTCAAGAATGCGGAGTTCGGTTTCTGGATTTTATTGAGGCTGACCACGTTGATCACTTTAACCTGGATGCCTTGCGGGGCCAGTTGTTCGGCCGCTTGAATCGCGCCCAATACCACGCCGCCCGAGACCACCAAAATGACGTCTGTCGTTCCACTGGCACCCTTCACCGGGATCTCGTAGCTGCCTTCCAGCAGTTTCTTTTTGTAATCCGGGATGGTTGTGCGATCCAAATGACCTACCGCATGGCGCGTGCAGCGCAAATACACTGGATGGTTAGGAATGCCATCTAAAAGGGCGCCCTCCACGATCAAACGTGTAATCTCGGCGGCTTCCTGGGCGTCAGCCGCTTCATACATATCGAACAGTTCACCTTCAACACCAGAGAAACGATCGATCATGCCCGGGGTGGCTTCAGACATCTGACTTTTTCCATCCGGACCTACGCCACAACCGGAATGCGTCCCGACCGCGACATAGAACGACCCAAACGCCGAGGCGTGATGCAGTTCGTCAGCAGCTTCTAATAAAAAGTTGTCAAATGTCCCGATAAACGGAATCAATCCATTCATACCCATGCCAGCCACTTTACCGCAGGCATTACATTCCGAAATACCTTCTGGGAAGTACGCGCCAGCCGGGTTGTCCGGGGTGTGACGGCCGGACACTTTTTGTAAACCAAACATATGCACGGAGTCTTGCAAATCAGGCGAGGTCGCGACGACTTCCGGATGTTGTTGGCTTAGGAACGCCAACGCTTCACCGAAACCTTCGCGTGTACCGGCGGGTTTATCCCCAGGCTTATAGTTCGGGAACGCGAGGGCCGCGCCGGCTTTGCGTAATTCGAGGTGCTTTTGTTTCCGCGCTTCGGCTTTTTCACGATTCTGAGCATCCACCCGTTCCTTATCCGCCTTCGAAAGTTGGAAAGGGGCGAGCGAACTGCGCAGCTCCGCTTCATCGATGGTTCCGATGCGGGCTTCGATGATAGGAAGCGCACGCGCGAGCTCATCCTCTTTGGGCGCGACGCCGTGGAATTTGTATTCACCGGGCTTGTGGTCTTTATATTCCATGAAATCAACGCCTTTACCCTTAATGGTATCGGCGATGATGATCGTAGGTTTACCCACTTTATGCGCGTCTTCTTTCGCCTTAAGCAACGCCGCGCGAAGTTGGCTAATAAACGCACGGTTTTTGTCGGCGTCAGCGGATTCGCCGTTCAACACCAAGACGTTCCAGCCTAAGGATTTAAAAAATTCTTCATGCCGGATGCTCGAACCATCGTGAATGCCCATGGTTTGCTGGGCTTTATTCCGGTTCAGGATCCAGGTCATGTTGTCCGCGCCTACCAGCGGTGCGTTCGCGGCCGCTTCATAGACTTGGCCTTCTTGGCACTCGCCGTCACCGATGATGCAGAAGGTGTGGTAATCGAGATCTTTATAGCGAGCCGCAAGCGCCATCCCCAATGCTTTCGAGCCGCCCATACCGAGCGCGCCGGTCGAGCAATCAATGCCCGGGGTTCCTACCGTAGCGTGACCCTGAGCAACGGCATCGGGGTCTTTGCGCAAATCCATTAACGTCTCGAGTGACCAACCCTTCATACCTGCTTCAACAAAAGCCGAGTACAGAATCGGCACAGTATGGCCTTCGCTCAACACCAAACGATCGCGGTTAGCCCACGACGGATCCTGGGGGTCATAGCGCAGAACGCCGCCAAAATAGAGCGTCGCAACGACATCCGCCAATGACAGCGTGCCGCCCGGATGACCGGATTTGGCTTTGGTCAGGGCTTTCAAATCGAGAATACGCAGCCGCTCCGCCTGGATGCGAATCAATTCAGAGATGTTCACAGCTTTTTTGTCGCTCACTTGGGTAGCCATATAGTTTTAGTTGTTTGGGGGACGCAGGGTTGTAACTACGGGGCTAGTTTATCAAACGGTAAGGGGGCGGAACAAACCAGAACGGCGGCAAACCTGGGGGTCGGCATACCCGAGAATCGGCATACCGGAGAGGCGGGGAAAGGTATCTTTATTATTTGAACTAGTTTTGACTTAAGTTGACAGTTTGAAGTAAGACAGGGTTCCTCCCGTGGATGGGAAGAAAAGAGAGGAACCCAAAATGACGACAGATGAGAAACTGATTGCCCGAAAGGTAAGTTTGTTAGACCTGGCAGAGTACTTGAACAATGTGTCCGAAGCGTGCCGAATCAATGGGGTGAGCCGCCAGCACTTCTACGATATCAAAGCGAGTTACGAAGCGGAAGGGGTCGAAGGACTGCGTGAACGCACCCGACGTAAACCGAACCTGCATAACCGGGTGGCGACCCCCATCGAAGAAGCCGTGTTGCGGTATGCGCGGGAGTACCCCGCTTACGGGCAGTTACGTGTAGCTAATGAATTGCGAAAAGAAGGCTTTTTCGCTTCCCCTAGCGGTGTGCGGGAAATCTGGAAACGCAATAAGTTAACGACCCGAAAAGAACGGTTCACGGCTTTGGAAGAACGCATGGCCAAAGAAGGGCTGATTCTGACAGAACCCCAAGTGCAAGCCTTAGAACGCTATCAACGGTCACGGGTCGTGGTTCTTGACGAGATTGAAACGCACCATCCCGGCTTCCTAGTAGCCCAAGATACGTTCTATGTGGGGTGCCTCAAAGGGGTGGGACGTATCTATCAGCAAACCGGGATCGACACCTATTCACGTGTTGCTTTTGCCAAGCTCTACGTGACCAAAGTGCCGATTACAGCTGCGGATATGCTCAATGACCGGATGTTGCCGTTCTTCGATCAACATCAGATTCCCATCCTACGTGTGTTGACGGACTGTGGGAACGAATTCTGTGGCAGACAAGACAGTCATCCGTACGAAGTGTTCTTGGAGCTAAATACCATTGACCATACCCGGACGAAACCGGCGCACCCGAGAACCAATGGGATTTGTGAGCGGTTCCATGGAACGATCCTCAATGAATTCTACCGAGTGGCATTTCGCACGAAGCTTTATGCAACGTTAGCGGACCTACAGGTGGATTTGGATGAATGGTTAGTGACTTACAATTACCAGCGGACGCATCAGGGCAAGCGCTGTGATGGACGTACACCTATGCAGACGTTCTTGGAAGGTTTGCAGTTGGCTAAAGAAAAAATTCTGCCTCCACACGAGGTAGCCTAAATAACCATGGGAGAACCCTGCTGTCAACTAAAGTCCCGACTAAGACACATAAAAATACCTATCGCTGCCGCTCGGGTCGGCCGCTGCTCCGGTTGGCCGCTGTTCTGATGTTGTTAGGGTTTATAGTGCGCTAACGCTTCGGGAAGGTGCTTCTTAATGTCGTCAATACGGCGGCTGTCTGAGGGGTGAGTTGACAGGAACGAGGGGGGCGCGTTGCCGCCTTTAGCTTGGGCCATGCGTTCCCAAAAGCTGATCGCCGCGCGTGGATCATAGCCGGCTTTGGCCATCAGGATGAGGCCGATACGGTCGGCTTCAGATTCTTGGGCGCGGCTGTGCGGAAGTTCGCCGGCGACACCGTAAGCCAACATCGCCACCTGCAGTTGAGCTTCATTCTTAATCAAACCGGTTCCTACCGCGACTTGCGTAACGCCGGACTTGACCATCCCTTCGCTGACGCGCTCGGCGCCATGGCGCGCGAGGGCATGGGCGACCTCGTGGGACATCACGACCGCCAGGCCGGTTTCATCTTTAGTAATGGGAAGAATCCCGGTATAGAAAGCGACTCGTCCGCCGGGGAGACAGAACGCATTGACGTTTTTAGGGTCATCAATTAAGGCAAATTGCCATTTGAAATCGGGCCGGTCGGCCACTTTCGCGATGCGCTGGCCGACATTACGCAATAAAACCGCGTCGGGTCCTTCAACGACTTTGGATTTTTTGAGGGTCTCATCGTACGCCTGTAGACCCATTTGATCTTCTTCCCCTTCGGAAACGATCATCAGTTGTCGACGATTCGTGTAGGGCGTAGTCGCACACGCGGTGAAGGTAAATAAGAACGCTCCGAGGAGCATGAGCCGTGGCTTCAACATGGGACTTATTATAATACGTCGGTGAAGATTTTAGTCATCGGAGCTGGGGCGGTCGGTTCGACCATCGGCGGGATGTTAGGCCAAGCCGGTCATGAGGTCACCCTCGTGGGACGCGATCCGCATATGATGCGTATCGCGGCATCGGGTCTAAAGATCAGCGGTTTATGGGGAGATCATCACGTCACAGCGCTTAAAGCGGTAAAAGAAATCCCTTCCGGACCTTTTGATTGGATCCTGTTAACCACAAAAGCGTATGACACCGAGGCGGCAGCTCAACGTATTGCCAAACAGTTTCCCAAAGATATCCCCGTGCTTCATCTTCAAAACGGCATTGGAAACGCCGATGTTTTAGCCCAGCACTTGGGGTGGCCGCGGGTCATTAGCGGCATGATCATCATTGGTTTTCAAATCCCCCTCGCCGGTCGTACGATCGTGACGGTGTCGGCGGACAAGATTCGTATCGGACGCCGGGATGGAACGATCGATGGCCCGGTGAAAGCGATCGTAGATACGTTTAATGCGGCGCAAATGCCGGCCGAAGCGGCGGCAGATATTCAAAAACAACTTTGGGGTAAGGTGCTGTATAGCGGATCGTTGAATGCCTTGGCAGGTATCCTCGGGGTTAAATACGGCGATTTACTGGATCCGCACCCCTGGAGCCTGATCGAACAGATCATCCGGGAAGCCTTTCAAGTTCTCCAGGCGGAAAAACAGCCGGTGGCCTGGGCAGCCGCTGACGACTATCTGAATTATCTGCGAACTAAACAGGTGCCGGCGACGTTTGATCATAAGCCCTCTATGCTGGCGGATTTGCACCACGCACGGCGTACAGAAATCGATTTTATAAACGGCGCACTCTCCGCGTTGGGCAAGAAGCATGGCATAGCGACGCCGGTCAACGATACGGTTATCGCCTTAATCCACGCGCTGGAAGAGAATAATAAGAAGGGGATACTGCACCCTAGCTTGCAGAGAGAAGAAGGATGAAACGGCGGGACTACCGAGAAGGCGGGATGACCGAGACGGCGGTGATAGGTACTTTTTTGAAAAACAGGTTCCTCTCGCTGCCGTTACGGCCAGCCCGCCGTCTCGGTCACCCCGCCGTTCAGGTGTAATCTATCTTTCCAGCACATTGGGATCCTAAGCTTAGAATTCCACGTGGACAAGTTGTCG
>JADMIO010835401.1_pt1 | contig 29102 bp, 29 predicted proteins | sample 8958161 | NCBI WGS metagenome assembly JADMIO01 (sample SAMN16585339, study PRJNA669376) | soil metagenome | isolation source: Crop rotation soil | place: USA: Cullars Rotation, Alabama | collected 2011 | reverse complement strand
CTTTCCCTGCTACGCGACGCCCTGGCGAACCTGGAGGGCGTTCCGAATCACGACCCGATCCGCTTGGAGCCGGATAGCAGGCTCGCGAAAATCGCTCGACGCCTGGGGCCAGGGCAAAAGCTCTGCAATGTTCGCCAAGGCGCGCGGTCCGTTCACACGTGGGAGATTCCCGAGGTGTTTGGCCGCACAAATGCCCGCGAGCGGCAGGTTTTGGAAGCATTGATCCGCGCCAGGCGAAGGCGGCGCGTCCGTTCCTCCGGCGATGCGGACCCGGTGCCGGCGTCGGCCCTCGAAAAAGATCTGGGCTTCCCCGTCGCCCCGCTTCTACAGTCGCTCAAGGGAAAAGGATTCGTGAGGCAACAAGGCCGCCTTTTCGACCTGGTTCACACATTCAACGGCAAATTCCGGAGACTGGAATGGGATCGCCCATCTTACACTGTCGATACGAGGTTTGGCGATCCGCGCTATTTTCTCCATCCCGGCGAAGAACGGGGTTTTAGCGCTAGGGAAGCGGCGAGGATTCAAGGTTTCCCGGATTCCTTTGTCTTCTCCGGGCCCACAAGGGCGCAGTTCCGCATGATAGGAAATGCCGTGCCCCCTCCGATGAGCCGCGCGATCGCCGAACTCGTGCTGCTTGCGCTGCGCGACTAGGACGGCCCAATGCAAAATGTGATCGCGGATAAAGTTCAACAATGGGCGGCCAAAGAGACTGGCGACCTCGACTACAACGCGATACACGCGGAGATCGAGTACCTCATCGCCCACCGGTTCGATCAATACGTCCCGACCACGGGCCCGGAACCGGATTTCCGGACGAGGTTCATTAGGTGGCTCGACAACGGCGGATTGTCTGAGGACGACCAGAAGCTTTTATTCAGGCTGGTTCCCTATATCTTTTTTCTCGGAAGGGAGGAGTTCATCGCCTTGCAGCGCGCGGCGTTCCTCGGCCCCGTGCTCCGCTGGCTCGTGGACGAAATCGGATTGGCGTTTACCGATGTTGACCGGGATGCCAAGTTGGAGGCGGCGATCCGGGAGACATGGTTCTGTCCCATCACCGACAGCGCCCACATATCGGATTTTTACCACGCCAACAACCTCGGCGGCGTTGAATTCAGGCCCGAATGGCGCGCGGCCGCTGCGCTGTCCAATGGCGATTCGACAACTTTGCAGCAACACATGGCCCAGGAAGGGTTTCGGAGAGTGGTATTGATAGAGGATTTAGTCGGCTCTGGCAGCCAAATGAGCGAACTCACAAACCTGCTGGCCCATCTTCCTGCGACGATAAAGGTTCTGATGGTGCCCCTGGTCGTGTGTCCCGTGGGGGCGGAAGTTGGGCGCAAGATGGCTACGCAGTTTCCCAGCGTCGCGTTCGATCCCGTCTTGGAACTGCCTAAGCATTCATTTGTGGCGGAGGTTCAGGACCCCAACGAGCCCGGATTCTTCAACGACATTCGCGACATGATCCAACGCACCTACCCGATCGTCTCGGACGGCCAGCCCGCCCACGATACGGTGAAACCATACGGTCCCTTTGGCTGGCGGCGTACTGGAGCGCTGATCGTTACCTATAACAACACGCCCGACAATACGATCCCCGTTATCCAACATAGATCGCCCACTTGGAGCCCGTTGTTTCCGAGGTCTTCGAGGATTTGATCATGGACCAGCTCATCAATCCGTTTCATGAACTCTATGTGACCGAGACGGCCCGGCCCGAGGAGTTTGTCCAGTTGTTCAGCGACTTGTTGCTGCCCCACGCGTTGCTGCTCTTTCAGCCAGGCAACGTGGTGCTCAAAGGGACGCAAGGAAGCGGCAAGAGTATGCTGCTGAATTTGCTCACGCCCGAAATACGTTGCGCTTATCACCGGGCCGGAAAGGCGTTTCCCGTTCCTGAAAAATTTGCCCGTTTCATCAGCGCGGGGATCAACCTGACGCGAAGCGGAGTGCTTGATATCGGGCAGCGGCCACTGACGGGAAATAGCCAGGAGGACGAACGCCTCTTCCCCCTATTTTTCGCCGATTTCGTCAATTACTGGATTGTGAGGGACATTGTCCGGTCCCTTCTGACCATGCAGTCAAATGCCGACAGTTTTCCCCACGTTAACGCGGGCCACAACGACGAGTTTGCGAAGCTGGTAGCCAAGCAGGAATGCTGGTTCGGCTACCTGGAGAAAGCCCGCTCGCTGGAAGATTTGCGGGCCTTGCTGGAGCGTCGCATCTCGGATTACCGGGCGTTTCACGTCGCCAATATAAAAGCGCTTCCCAAGGAGCTGGTTGACAGCAAGACGAGCATCGGCGAGCCAATTAGCCGGACGGTTGAATGCCTCTGGCAAACGGGAACCCTGCAAGCCGAGGTGCCGCTATTCGTGAGAATCGATCAGCACGAGGTCCTTTCGCGGAGTGACGACCTGCGGCCCACATTGGGCGTTGAATACCGGCGCATCATAAACAAGGCGCTTTCAACGCGAGATCCAAGGTTGTCTTATCGCATCGGCACGCGGCGTTACGCCTGGGGGGACGACCTGAACGTCTATGGGACGACGATGTCGCTTGAGATCCTGCGCGACTACAGAATCATCGACATGGATGAATTGCTCCGCCGGAGGGAAGATCCGAGCACATGGCTGTTCCCCAAGTTCGCGGAGGACATATTTCGCCGCCGGCTGGAACATGCAGGGTGCGCCCCCGCCGGGCGCCGAATGTTGCGCCGGATCATGGGCGCCACGCCAAAGCCGGCCGATGCGGCGCGCGAATACGTCGGAACAACCGAGCCTGAGCGTGCCCTGAAAATCGAGGCGGACTGGCCCGAGGCCTGGAAGACGTTTCTCAGGGAATTGTTTGCGCGCGATCCTCTGTCCGCCAAATTGGCGGAAGCCTGGATGCGCCAAAAAGGCTCCGACGAGATTATTCGGCGGGACTTGCCGCCTTCCGCGGGATTCCCCTGGGACAGGCCATACTGGCGGAAGGAAAGAATCCGGCAGGCGCTCTTTCAACTTGCCGCGCGCTCGGCGCAGAGGCCGATATGGTCGGGGGCCGAGTCGATCGTTGGCCTCTGCATGGGGGGGACGTTGGTCTTCGTCAGCGTCTGCCAGCATATCTGGGATGCGTTCCTGCGTTCGCAAATGGGGCTGGCCGAAAACAAGCGGCACGATCCCATCAAGGCGGGAATTCCGCAACGGGTTCAGGCGCTCGGCATTTTCACCGCGAGCGTGTATTGGTATCAGAAAATCTCGGAGCAACCGGGTGGCGGAGAGCGTCGCCGGTTCGTGGACTATCTGGGGCGCATGTTCTCCACCGCACTCATGGAGGATCGATCAATGTCCTATCCCGGCCACAACGGTTTCTCCCTCACGAACGAGTCGCTCGAGGCGGACGAGGAGGTGTCGCGATTCCTAGGCGACGCCGTGGATTATGGGGATCTGTTCGACGCCCCCCACACCACGAAGCACAAGGACGCGCGGCAGAGGACAAAGTGGTATCTTAGCCCGATTCTGTCGCCATATTTCAAGCTGCCGGAATCGCACGTGAAGGAGCCGATGTATGTGGACGTCGCGACGGTGCGGGGCTGGTTGGCCGAATTGAAGATCGTCCCCTCGCCTCCCCCCTCTCCCCGCGCGCGGAAAGTCGAAAAGGATTCAAACCAGCTGTCATTCTTGCAATTTGGGGATGATGTCGAGCAATGAGAGTCTATCGGCCATGGGGCATGTTGCCGTGGGTGCTTTCGCATTGTCCGACATTGCAATGGAGCCTGCTTGGCTGCCTTTCGGTTGAGGAGCGATGCCTGGCTACGTGGGAAAGTGTTCGGCAAAGCGTGGCCCTTTCATCAACATACCTAGCGGAGGTGATTGATCCCCCTTCCCGATTCCAGTTGGAGACTGACGCGCGCCTGAAAGCCCGCCGCGATGCCTTCGTAAACAGTGGTGGGGCGGGAAACGATATACGGCAACATGCGCTCTTTGCGAGAACGGGCGAGATCATCCAGCTTGTCGAGAATGTTGTGGCAAGCTCCTCCGGCCACATCCTTCTCGATATGACGTGCCTTCCCAAAAGATACTTCTTTCCTGCTTGCCGCCTGCTCCTCCAAGACGCATCGGTGAGGACGCTAATCGTGACGTATGCGACTCCAATCCGGTATTCGCACTCCGCCCTTGCCGAGGATTTTCAGGAGTGGCGCGCTTTGCCGCTATTCAGTGGGAATAGTGATACGCCGGAGATATTGATAGTAAACGTCGGACACCACCCGATGGGACTGCCCGACCAGATCGAGCATGGCAGCCCCCGTATGGACGTAAAGCTATTGTTCCCCTTTCCCAACGCGCCGGAATCCTACCACCTGACGCGCCAGTTTCTGCGAAGCGTTGAACACAATCTCCGCGGGGCGGGCACCCAAATTAAGCACGTGAACGGAATGGACGTGTCCGACTCGTTTGAGCATATTTGTTCGCTGAGCGAGCAAGGGGGCAAGCGGGTGCTTTTCGCGCCCTACGGGCCAAAGCCCACATCGCTCGCGATGTGCATCTACGCGACGATAAAAGATAGCCCTGTCTTCTACACGCAACCGCGGGTGTACAATCCGGATTATTCGCACGGCACCAAGACTGTGAATGGAAGCAGTCAAATATACGCCTACTGCCTCAGGCTGGACGGCCACGATTTTTATTCGATTGCGTAGCGTCGGTGCGGACGTTGGAGCGGGCTAGTCTTCCTCGTCCTCGGTGGTGCCAATATCGCCCGCTTCCTCCGTGGGGACAAGCGGAACCACCTGCCCGGCGAAGTATTCATGCAGGCGCGTAATCAGCATGGCGGCCGTCGTGCCGCCGTCCGCGAGCTTCTCGGCGAACTGCCTGCCCGGATGCAGCACGTCCCACGGAGAGCGGTATTGCGTCGCGCGGCGCTTACCGGGGTCCTTGTTGCCGAAACCGTCGATGACCAGGTTCCAAATGGGCTTGAACTGCTCAATCATCATGTTTTCACCCAACGGAATCCAGATGTCATCGACCACCAAAGACCGGAAATGAAAATCCCCAAGGTTTAGGTTCGTCGCCTCATCGATGGAGCCGGCATGTTGGCGGAGACGGTCGCGGAGCGCCCTGCCCTTTGAGGCATCGAACGCGAGCCCGCCCTTTCGCGCACCCTTTGGGACGGCCTTGCCGACATAGATTGGCTGCTCAAACTTGCCGTCTTTGTTTTTGTCGCCTACAGGCGCATACGGTTCAAAGTCGCCCGTGTAGTAGATCGCGTACACTCCCGCGCCAACAATATCCCCAATCTGTGTGAGTGGCGCCGTGTCGCGTAGTAACAGCGCCTCGGCGACGCTGCGGCCCAGATTCAGCTTGTCGAGTGGATTATACGGACCGCTCATCCCTGGCCTTCTCCCTTGAGAGAAAGCAGGGTACGGGCCACGGAGCTGGCGACGACTTCGGCTAAGCGAACGGGAACGGCGTTGCCCAGCTGCCGCATGGCCTCGCTCCAGGCCCCGCGGAAAACATAATCATCGGGAAAGGTCTGCAGGCGGGCGGCTTCCCTTACCGTGAAATAGCGCACCGAGCCGTCGGGGCGCGCGAGCATGTTTTCACCTCCCGGCACGCCGTGATCGCCCGCCTTGAGCGTCTTGGCGGGCTCGTCGAGCGGGCTTCCGGTGTGACCGGTATAGCTCCGGGCGCCCGGATTGAAGCGGTGATTGGGCACCGCGTTGTCCCGGAATTTCTCGGGATCGGGCAGGTCGCTGATGGCGTCGCGCACCGTGAGCCACGGCGACATCTCTCCGAATAATTCGCCGCGACCGATCTTCGCAAGACGCGCGATCGGGCGATCCTCCACGTTGGGGCGATGGCGCTTGGCCACTTCATGCCGTTCCCAATATTCCCCGGTGATCCATTTGGCGGCGAGCAGGGCGTCTTCGGAATGGGTTTCCTCCGGGAAACTCCACTCAACGCCGAGATCGGCGCGGAACCCGACCAAGAACACGCGCTCACGCTTCTGTGGCACTCCGTAATCTGCGGCATTGAGCAGGCGGAAGACGACGTTGTACTCGGAGCGGGTCTGGCGGGAGGTATGATGCTTCTCCAGCCGCTCGCGGTGCTCGCGCCACGGCTCGCCCTTGCGCCGCACGATGCTCGGGTGTGTCAGCTGCAAGTGGATGTACTCGAAATAAGTGGCGAACGTCTCGCGCATCAGCCCTTTGACGTTTTCAAAAATGAAGGCCTTGGGTCGGAGTTCGCGTACCGCGCGCACGGCCTGGGGAAACATGTCGCGCTCGTCCATGTATCCGCGATGTTTGCCGCAGATGGAAAATGGCTGGCAGGGAGGGCCTCCCGAGATGACCATCACCTCGCCGGCTAGCGTGGAATAGTCGAATTCGCGGACATCGCCCTCGTAAAGCGGCCATTCCTCGACATGGTGAGCATGGTGCCGCTGGTTCTCACGGAACGTCTCGCACGCGTCGGCGTTCCACTCAATCACTGCGGCATGGTGAAACCCGGCATTCGCCATGCCGATGGCCAGCCCTCCAGCTCCCGCGAATAATTCAACGCTACGCATCGAGAAATTTCCTAATTTTAGTTTCCAGGCGGGCCGTGTTTCCCAGTTGGCACTCCCACAGTGTTAACACCTTCCAGCCCTCCCGCGCGAGCTTCCTTTTATTCTTTTCGTCCCGATCGCGGTTTCCCTCCAGCTTCGGCTTCCAGAAATCAAGGCGGGATTTCGGCATACGCGCAATCGAGCAGTTCTGATGAAGGTGCCAAAAACAGCCGTGAACAAAGATGACCTTCCTGCGCGGGCTAAACACGAGATCGGGGCAGCCCGGCAGCTTTCGGACGTGCAACCTGTAGCGGTAGCCCATTGCAAAGACGAGTCTGCGGACAAGCAACTCGGGGCGCATGTTCTTGGAGCGCACGCGCGACATGATCTCGGATCGTTCGTCTGGCGTGATCGTGTCCACAAGGTCCTATTCCCCCTTCAATGGCGCAAACAGCGGCCACTGGTCCGCGACGTATTTCTCGACAGCCTCGCGCACTACCCAAGCGATGGAAACTTTCTTTCGCTTGGCGAGGTCCTCGATGGTTTTGTACAATTCGGGCGGGAACGTGATCGACGCGCGTGGCTGAGATCCGCTTTTCCGCTTGTGATCCTCGCGTCTTGCCATCCCCATCAGTGTACCGCTGTTGCACCACCGTACACCGCTGCGGTGCGGCCCGCAATAGGGTCTATCCGGGCCCGCGTTGCTGCCCCTGCCCGCCTCGGCAACGGATGAGATTCTGCAGCAGGTACACGAGGAACGCGACCTGGCTAACGTCGGTAAGGGAATGGTGGGTCGCACGGCTTGGCCCCGAACGAGAGTGTCTCAACCGGTAGTGCGGGCTTCATTCAGAGGTCAAGAGCACCTTTTGGTGTTCGCCACGCTCCAGGGAGAAGCGCTTAGTCAATTCGTCCCCGGAATATTGGGGGATGAGGCTATCCGAGGGAATCATCCAGCGGATCTCGGTCAAGAGGACGTAGTTGCCGGGCGGCAAGCCGTCGAAATCGTAATTTCCGTCGGCATCGGCCGTCGTTACCTTGATATAGGTTCCGAACCGGGGGTCGGGGATGGGTTTTTTGTTTAGGTCCCCTGCCTGTAGGAACTCTTCGGTATAGGGATTATCTGGCATCAGCACGACCTTCTTGCCAGCTCCCTTTTTCACGTCCCCGCCGTTGGTCACGAGAAATGCCTGGCCGTATACTTTGGCCGTCCCTTTCCCCGCGTAAGGCGCGAACGCATCTTCGTTAAACGGGGTATGCATTGGGTAGGGTTGCGGGGCACAGGCCGCCACCGTGCAAAGCAAGAGGCAGGCGCAAAGGGGGGCGAGCAGTTTCATCTTTGCCAGCGTTGCGGTTGGTATTGCTTCCGAATTTGTACAGGCTGGAGAGCGGGTTGGCAATACCGGCCTATTGGCTGTTTTCATGAACTGGCGCGACACAATGGGGGTCGCAGGGGTTGTTACCCGGCGCGGGGACCGGGGCGGAGCCCCGGCCGGTTGAAATGAGGCGATGGGGGTGTTGTCGGCCCCTGCCCTTTCACGCAGCCGCGCTCTGTTCTTTCGGCTGCAGGCCTGCGAGGTAATCGGCGGCGCGTTGCCCGTGTGCGGCGTGCCGTTATACCGCAATGGTTTGGTGATGCGCCCGGCGGCGTGTTCCGCGTTCCACGGTTTCATCCACGGACGTACACCCTGCTCGAGGTCGCTGATGATACGCTCGGTCACTTTAGACATCTATGAGGCCGACGCCGTTGGCGTCCGCAGACTCTTTGCTGTTCGTGTTCCCTTCTTCTTGAAAATGGGCTTTACGAAGTGCTGTGCTCATTCACATGCACTTCTGCCCACCGGCGAGGTCGGGGGTAGCAGAGCGTCAAGGGCGCATGACCGGGAGGGGAATCACCCGGCCTGCACAAGCCGGGCGCTTTTTCCGGTGCGGAAGGTTGGGGACACCTGGTCATCGGCGAAGCTTTACCCTTGCGCGGCGCGAGGGGCGGAGCCCATTAGTCGTTTTTTGTTTTGCGCGGGACCTTCAAAAACTCGCCGGGCCGTATTGCACCTTTAACTCGTGAAATGAAGTTCGGGCAGCCCGAAAGGTGGCGCAACAAGGAAGATTCGCTCTTAGGAATGGAAGTTTGGGGCCTCTGCGTTGAAAACGGTTCGCCCCCTCCTCGTTCGCCGATCCCTCGTTGGACCCTGCCCTATTATTGCCGAGCTACTTTTCCCTCATCTGGGAGATCGGCCGGGAAGTGAGACCGGCGGTCAAGTAAAGGGTTCGGCTTCTCCGCCCGGTTAGGCCGGGAGCCGGAGGAACGGTAGGGCAACCCTCGTCCCTTCCATTAGGGCGAATCCTGCGATTATGCCCGTTGGTTTGTTCTAAGGTAGGCCCTGCGACGAAACACGTACCTGCGGTACTTCCGAATCCGCGTATGGGTGATTGATCGACCGCCGCTAATGCCTTCGGCCCCCGATCCAACCGTTTCTTATTTTCCTGATAGCGTCTCCGTGGTGTAGGCTCAGCCAGTGCTTTAGGGCTTAGAACTAGGCGACTGAAAGCCTCGAAGGCTTGAAGTCGCCTAACAGGAATGTATTGAAGAAAGTGTTAGAAAAGGTCATGGGGGTGGAAGGGTTGGTTTTTTGAAGCCGTTCCAAAGGAAGCGAAAGACCTCGAAGGGCTTGAGCTTCCAGATCCCAACAGGTGAGCATGAACATCGGGGTATCAGGAACGGTTCGGATGTTAGATAAGTTAAATATCTAAGTTAAAGAAGTTAGAAGGTTGGAGCGGCGCAGATCAATTATGAAGATCAAGATCATGTAAGAGGGGGCTGTTCCTGATACCCCGAATGTTTGTTCCCGATACCCCGATGGGATCGTTCCTGAAACCCCGTGTGCGTGTTCCTGATACCCCGCTCGATGATCAATATCGCGAGACTTATCCACAGCTTGTCCGATTTCGGAACGAGGAAAAGCAGGCTTCTGTTCCCGATACCCCGATGAAATTCCACTAAGTGATTGAAATACCTTGGGGCAGGAAAATAAATGGCCCGTTCTAACGGGGTATCAGGAACGCCCGCCAGATTAAGACACGGCGGCTCGGTTACGGGCGTGATGCTGCCGGACCCAACCGTAAAACGCCGCCTCGTAGTTCTTGGGGGAGCGCTCGGGGCTGGCGTCGATCCACTCGTTGAATGAGGCCTGAAGCGCATAGACGTCCCAGCCGGGGAACTCACGCCGAATTTGTGTAATTGTCTGCTCCGAGAGCGAGCGGATAAGAGGATTTAGCAAAGGGAGGTTCTCGGTTGGGGGTACATCATGGGATGTCGGACGCGGCTTTGAGATGGGCCGGGCAGCGGGTTTCCAATCGGGGGCATCCCGCTCCCCTGCCTGGTCGCGTCTGACCATATGGATCAGCGGTTCCCCCTGCCCGTCTGTGCGAACCGAGAACGAAAAACCAGGAAGGTCGTTACGCTGAACGATCTTGAGGATCTCGAATTTGAATCGGCGATAGGTGCCTTCCGCTCCGGATTTCTGGAAGAGAACCGGCATCGAGATTGCGAATCCATCGGCTCCGTTTCCCCCGGCGTGCTTGCGTGCTACTCGATAAAGCCAGCGTTCGCGGCCTCCGCTGATGGAGAAATACGCAAGGTCGATAGACAGGAGTCCGCCATCCTCCATAACACCGCGGTGAAACCAGTCGGAGAGCGTAAGCGTCATCCCCCTGCTCTCCTTCGTGTGCGCGTCGATCAGGTCCTCCCATCCATCAATCCAGCTGAACATGGTGGTCTTCTGCGCGCGCTTGGCGCGGATGTTCGTGGTGACGACTGTGGATTTCAGACGTTCAAGCGAGTCGCGGAGCTGGGCATAATCCTTGCCGCCTGTGTTGCGGCATATCGCGCGCAGCAGGTCGTGAGGCTGAAACTTCAGCTCGCGCGGAATGTCGTTTGCTCCGCGGTTCTTCATGTCGTTGAGCACCGACGCTGCCCAGATTAGAATGTCAGCATCCCAGATGGTCGCCATGCCGAAGTCCTGATGGGGCTGGACGGTGACGAAGATTCCGTCATTGTCGTTTACGTATTCGATGGGTTTCATGCGCTTGGACTTGGAGAGCGAAAAGAACGGGCGCTCCATAGTGTCCTTCTGATCGCGGAAACGTAGATCAACGATGGTCGGCAGGAAGAGATCGAATTGGGGGTTGTAGAAACGCGTCCGAATCATGATTTCCCTTTCAACTCGCGTTCCAGGGCGGCAACCGCGCGTTCGAGCGTGTAACCCATGACCCAGCCCGGATTCTGATCGCAGATCGCATAGAAACGGTCGATGGTCTCCTGCGATGCCTTCGCATTGAATTGGACGTTGCGCCCCGTGCGGTAGCGCCTTTGCGGACGCTTCTCTTTTGTCAGCGGTCTAGCTGCGGTCGAAGCCTGCCTGCTCGGGAAATTGGACGCCTCACTAACAGCTCGTAGCTGCTCCTGCGTCGGCCCCGGCACTGGTGCCGCTGGTTTGGGTGCAAACACGCTAATGTCGATTTCCTGCGTCTCCGCATCCTCGAAGACGCTCGCGCGGCCCCTGCCCTTGTTCATGATGCTGCTTCCATTTGCTTGGCTGACTTCGGCACGTTGTTCATAAGAAGCGACACCACTTCGTTGACATACGCATGGGTATTGATGATCGCTCCTTTGACATTCGAAACATCCGCAGGATTGAGCGTGAGCAACGTTCCACCAAAGGAAAAAATGGCGCGATACGCTTCGCGCTCGTGAATATGAGTTTTCAGCATTGGGGCACCCCTGGACGCGAATTCGTTTTCAATGCTCTGAAAGGTTCGCGTGCGGATAGCTACGGCGGTACGTGTGAAGAGAATCGCGTACGGGATTTTGCGATGAAATAGTTTTTCTTGGGTCTGGACGAGTTTGATAGCTTTGGCTGACTGGGCTGCATCAAGATGCGAGCCTTGAGTGGGAATGATCACAAGGTCGGCGCGGCTGATCGCGTAGCTCGCCATCAGGGACGCGGTCCCTTCGAGATCGACAATGACAAATGTGCTTTTGCGGGCGGCCTCATCGATCTGATCGACAATCGAATCTTCAGAGACTTCGGCTTGCACGGCCAGTAATGCCGGCAAGTCGGAGCGCTTGGCCCACTGTGATACCGGCTTGTTGGGGTCAGCGTCGATGATCGTTATCGCCCCGCCGCGGTTAAGCAGTTCCGATGCTAGAAGTACCGCTGATGTGGATTTACCCGCCCCACCCTTCGGGGTTGCGAAAACGATTGTCGGCATGTACAAAAAACACAATGGTTGGTATTGGTGGAACGGACAATACACCACAGCTCGTTGGAGTTCAATAGGCTTCGGGAAGCCGTCAGGTTGCTTACTGAATTCAATCTGGCAACAGAATGCTTTCTGGATGCTGTTTGGATTCATAGAGACATCGGACAGCTTTCTGGCTTCTTGATGGCTTCGATATGCATACGGTTTGCCTCCTGTATTCTGAATGGCTTCAGTCTGCCGTCCGGCTTCCGCGATGCCCCAAGTCCTAACGCAGAAAATCGGCTGTTTCTGGTACATTGCGATCGGAGGAACCGATGGACACTGCCGGTATCGCCCGTGAGTTCTGTGCCCTGTGCCTCGGTTGGGAGGAGGGGAGGGCGCTCGATTTCTCCGACCTTGCCGCCGTCATGGAGGCCGCGGGCGAATGGTGCAGAAAGACGGAAGTCGTCATGATGTTCCAGTTCGTTCCCATCACCGGCTCCTGGTGGGTGCAGCTCACCTGGGGTGACGAACGAATTCTTTACGGGAGCGGCAATCTCGCGGAGATCCCGGAGCTGGTCATGTGTGCCTGCCTCGAAGCGCGGAAACGTCGCACCGACGCGGCGGCTTCGCGTTTCAAATCCTGGCGGCGGGATTTCCCAGTAGGCTGCATCCGGAACTAGGATGAAATCCGGTCACGTCTCTCTCAGCTCGCTATCGCTTGCAGCCGTGCGGTCCATTACGCGGGAAGACATGCGGACGGTGCTGTCGCGAGCCGCTCCGCCTGGCGACTATGGTTCGGCAAGCATCGTCTCAATCACGTGGGAGGTGGACGGCAAGACGGTGGAATCGCCCTTGAAGGAATGCGGCGGGGTTTTGACCGCGCGAGTCGAGATGGTATTGGAACGCTAAGATCAGGGCAGGGAGGCTTCACTCCACTTTCACTCACTTAAGGGGCGGTTTGATTGTGGAATTCCGGAAGTTGCTGATTTCGTTAGACCCGGATGAAACGCCGTAGACGCCTTGGTTGTTTATTTTCAATCTACGGTCACTTTCCCAAGCTGGACGTCGCGGGTTCGATCCCCGTCTCCCGCTCCAACTTTCAACAACTTAGGGAATCTCACTGATTCCTCGTTGTTTTCGTTGAGCGGCGTTGGTAGTTAGCGCCGGGGCACAAGGACTGGCTGCACAAGGCACCGCACAAGCCGGGCCCGCATGCTCTCTGAGATCGGGCAATCTCGGGCCCTCCCGCTGGTCGGCATCGCAGGCCTGATCACTGACTCGTTTGAACACGATCAGATCGCAGTGCGGATTCGTTCGTAGCAATATCGATTCGAAATGTGACGTCTACAATACTGCCCCTTGGAAGCCGCTGCCAGAAGTTCATCAAATCGCTCGCGTGGGACTTCTCTGTAGCAATAAATATCGCCACTGCGGAACTTCAGGTAAAGTTGCTGCCAGTCGCTACTATAGGCAGCCTCAACTAGCATCCTCGACTCCAGGGCCACCCATTCTATAATCCTGTCCCTCTGATTATTTTCCTAGCTCCGCGTCGTGCTAAGAACGAATCTGTCGCACGCGCTGGCCGTTTGGACGAGGATTGGTCGACGCTTCCACCCCAATGCCCGGACTCAGTCTCTCTTTTCTTAACTAACTGCGAATTCGTTCATTGAAGATTCACGTGGTTGTAAGGCGGCCGCATTAGCATAAGCCTCGCTCCAGATTCGCTCTGGAATACAACCCATGAAAATAACAAAATCTACCTGTTTGTTTACTCGCGTTTAACGCGGCGCTTTGTCAGGCGCAACCCAAGCTGCTTGCGGTGGGCTCGCTCACTGACTCGAGAGCTGGGGCCAATGTCGATCTTTCGGGCCTCAACTACGCTCTTGAGAACGGAGCCCCGGCGAATCTACTCGGCGGTCTCGGCTTGGGAATCGAATACGCTTCCGGCAAGACGTTCCTTGCGTTGCCGGATCGCGGTCCCAATGCGATTGCTTATAACGCGGCCATCGATAACACCGCCAGCTATGTGAATCGGTTCCATACCGTGCAGATGGACCTGGATGAAAGTCCTTCGGGACCGCTGCCGTTCACGTTGACCCCGCGGCTTCAGAACACAACTCTGCTATGGACTCTGAGTCCTTTAGTCTATGGCAGCGGTTCGGGGCTGGGTGTAGGTTCCGGCGTCCCGGGAATCAACAATTCGCTCCAGCACTTCTTTACCGGACGCTCGGACAACTACGATTCTCACAAGAACTCCGGCAGTCCAGATAACGCCCGGTTCGATACCGAAAGCATCCGATTGTCGAGCGATGGCCTGCGCGTTTTTATTTCCGACGAGTACGGTCCCTACGTTTACATGTTCGACCGGATAACGGGAGTTCGGCTCCGGTCCTATGCTTTGCCGGACAAGTATTACGTAACAAAAGAGCACCCGATCGGCGATGACGAAATCAAAGACAACAATATCGGCCGGACGGCGAACAAGGGGATGGAAGGCTTGGCCCTAACTCCGGATGGCAGGACGTTGGTCGGAATCATGCAAGCTTCGCTATTGCAGGATGCCGCGCAGCAGGGCCGCTGCGGCGAAACTCGTACGTATTCTTACCATTGACGTCTTAACAGGCACTACGCACGAGTACGCTTACGAGCTGACGAGCGGATCGGGGGTCAGTGAAATCTGTGCCATCAGCAACCATGAGTTTCTGACGCGTCTCCACACATTGTGGATTGCCAACGACAACGACTTCCTGCTGACCACGGCCGAAAACCCGGCGGTACAAAATCCGAATCAGTTCTTTGTGATCGGCTTCACGGACCAGGATCTGCCTGGTTTTGTGCCGCCCACGAATGGGCTTCCCTTCGGCAATTAGCCTCTACGGTCCGATAACCGAACCGCGCCGGCAGGGCCCTTGACGGAGCTTGCTGGCGCGTTTCTGTTTTTGGCGATTGTCGCCGGCGGCCACGGCCGTTTTATACTAATGCTCGCTTTGTCAAAATCGAGCGAGTCCGGACAAACAGAACGCGAACTCATCGTCAGCACGGTGCGAAAGTTCGTGGAGAACGAAGTGATGGCGGTCGCCTCGCAAATGGAGCATCGCAACGAGTACCCGCACGATCTTGTTCGCCAGATGAAAGAGATGGGCTTGTTCGGGCTAAATATCCCCGAACAGTACGGCGGAGCGGATGTCGACACCACCACGTTCGCAATGATTTTCGAGGAAATCGCGCGAGGCTGGCTGGGCTTGGCCGGGATTCTGGGAAGTAACTCAGTGATGTGCGATGTGCTGGTGCGATTCGGCACGGAGGATCAGAAGCGCCGTTACCTTCCGGAGCTCGCTACTGGAGAACGGCGCGGTGGAATTTGCCTGACCGAATCGAGCGCCGGCACCGATCTTCAGAATATTTCCACTACGGCATCGCGCGATGGGGACGCGTACCGGATCAACGGATCGAAGATGTGGATCACCAATGCGCGCCACGGCGATACATTCTTACTGCTGGCGAAAACTGACTCGCACGCTCAGCCTGCGCATTCCGGAATGAGCGCCTTCGTGATCGAAAAAGGCGCGCCCGGATTGACTGTTAGCCGGGACCTCGACAAGCTGGGCTACAAGAGCGTCGAGACGTGCGAGCTGCATTTCGACAATTTTCCGGTGCCCGCGGAAAACCTGATCGGGGGCATAGAAGGACGCGGATTCAAGCACGTGATGACGGGACTGGAAGCGGAGCGGCTGAATGTAGCGGCTCGTGCTTTGGGAATCGCACGAGCGGCATTCGAAGAGGCGATTCGTTACGCTCAGCGGCGGGTTGCTTTCGGCAAGCCGATTTCCGAATATCAGACGATTCAGAACAAGCTCGCCGACATGGCGACCAAAATAGAAGCTTCGCGATTATTGATTTACTCCGCCGCGGAGAAAAGAGACCGCGGGGAACGCTGCGATTTGGAGGCGGGAATGGCTAAGCTTTTCGCCAGCGAAACTGCTGCTGAGGTGTCGCTCGAATCCATGCGAATCCTGGGCGCCAACGGCTATTCAAAGGATTTTCCAGTGGAGCGGTATTACCGCGATGCGCCGCTAGTGGTGATCGGAGGCGGCACCAACGAGTTGCAGCGACTGATCATTGCCAAGAATTTGCTAAAGAAGTACAAAGAGCAGTGACTAGCTGTTCTCCGAGGATCCTTCGCCGCGCATGGAGTTCATCAGTTTCGATACGAATCCCGACATGTTTGGATCGCTGATCGTCTCCAGATACCACGCCGAGATCGGCATCTTGGTCCAACGGATTGCTTCTTCAACGAGGAACGCGGCCGGATTGTGACGTTGATGTACACGAAGGTGGGATAGGGCTTTCTCCAGCAGAGCCACGACATCTCCGGTGGCTACCATTACGGTACCGCCCGTAGATTGTCCGCCCTCGCTGGATCCTTCCACGTGCTCCGAAGCCTCTTCCTCCGCGCCTCCGCCCTTCTTCCGCCAGTAGCCGGATGCGATCGCGCGGGCTTGTTCGATGGCCTCATCGGTCTTGCGGAAGCTGGGGCGCTCGTCTTCGGGGACGCTCGCGTAGCGTTCGTTCACGAAATCGCGCAGCGCATTAATTTCGGCGAGACCGTCGTCGATGGTCTTGAGCAGCCGGGTGTAGTACTCCAGGTTGCCTTTGTCCGCCGCTGTTTCGACCAGTCGGGACCGCTCATCCACCATCGCCCGGTGACTGTCGACGTTGTCGTTCGGGCCTGGTTTAGAGGTGCGCAAAATTTCAAGCTGGCGAAAATCTGACCAACTGAACTGCTGGCCCGCTTTCGGATCGGTAATGCCGAGCTGCCGGATTGCCAGAGGCAAATAATTTTCGTGATCCAGCCGCTCCATCGACACAAGGCGATCGCCGTAATCGGGATTCCCGTCGTCGCCGACTTCTGGCACCGGATGAAGCGTGTCCCAATACTGCTCCTGCAAGAGGCGCAGAAGCCGGAATCCGGGTGCGATCCCCGCCCAGCCTCTACCGCTGACCGTTGCCAGGACCAGCGTCCCAGCGGCGCTCAACTCCTTGCCTTTAGAAAACGCGCTGATGATACTCCGCTCGATGTCGCGCCACTCCGAGACTCGTTTCTGATTGAGCATCACCGGATCGGCGGCGGCGGCGTCGCCCAGCTCGAGGTTCTCATTGATGCCGCTAATGATGGCGCGGCGCCGCTCCTCGATTTCATCCATAAAAATGGATTTGCCGTTCGGCGTAGTGAGGCGGCGCAGATCCTCGCCGACGGGGTTCTCGCCTGCGATGGGCGTTAGAAGTTTTTCGACATCCAGAACGGAAGGAGTTGGGGCTTCAGCGGCTGCCATAGGTTACCTTCATCATAATCGGCATGGGGGCGCGAAAATTGCAGCCTGGCCTGAGAATTCACAACCGGTCGTAATCCGCTCGCCAGGACTTGATGGAGCGCTTCACAGCTTTGAGTGACAATCCTTCCGCCGCGGCTTTGGCGGCGAGAGCGGGGAACTCCTCATCCGAGGCGAAGCGCAATCCCACGATTTGGGAGAGGGTGAGCTTAGGATCGAGTGCTTTGCCGGTCAGCAAGTAATGCCGAAGCTGTTCTTCCGCGCGGATCGCCCGGTCCTGGGCTTTCAGCGGAAAAACGCGGCAGAAAACGAACAAAAGCGCCAAAGAAACCGATATCGCGCAGATGAGGGAGGCGTTATAAAGCCGCGAGTGGTCTCCAATGGATTGATACAGGTTGACGAAAGAACCAATGAGAGTGATCGCAATAATTCCGAACAGAACCCTGTGGTACATCGTTACGATTTTCGCGTGGTTCTCGTAGGATTGTGGCTGCATGCGGTCTAGCGTATCGCATGCGTGATCGTTTCGCGGGCTAACTCGCGAGGGACAGCCGTGTTTCAGGAACCGCAGCAGGACGGGGCATTTTTCGCACGCGAGTAGCGGCGCGGCCCGCGCGAATAAAGCGGCGGATGAGCTGGAATACGGCAGCCTCTTCGCGGCGGCGAAGCGCTGCTCCTTGAATGCTGTTGACGTCTAGAGCGGAGGCTTCGAAGATCGTATTCTTCAGATACCCTTCGATGACTGCCGGGTGAATGTAGTAGCTACGGCAGGTTGCAGGGCGATTTCCGAGCATGAGAGCAGTTGCCTTTACTGCCTCCGCAAGAGTCTTTTTCGCTGCGGTTTCGGATTGCGAAGGACCCAGGGCGTGCAACGTCGCCAGCATGTGCGTGGTACCGTGCCAGGTGCGGAAATCCTTTGCGGTGATTTCTTCTCCAGAAATTTCGCGCAGATACTCGTTCACATCCGCCGAATCGATCGCCTGAAGCTCGCCCGATTCGGTGCGGTATTGAAACAACTCCTCTCCGGGAAGATCCTGGCAGCGGCGGACGATTCGTGCCAGCACCGGATCGCGAAGCGTCAGATCGGCCTCTTGTCCACTCTTGCCGCGGAAGTGAAAACGAATTTTATCGCCGATCACTCTCGCGTGGCGGTTCTTGAGTGTCGTCAGTCCGTAGCTGTCATTGGATTTCGCGTATTCGTCATTGCCAATCCGAATGCGAGTCTCATCCAGAAGACGGACAATGGCAGCCAACACTTTGCGTTTAGGCATTCCCGGAACACGCAGGTCCTTGGCAATCGCTCGGCGGACTTTCGGCAGCGCCTTGCCAAAAATGAGCATTCGATCGAACTTCGTAAGGTTGCGCACCTCGCGATAACGAGGATGATAGCGGTACTGCTTGCGACCTCTTGCATCCCTGCCGATCGCCTGGAGGTGACCGTTGGGAGACGGGCAGATCCAAACGTTTTCCCAGGCGGGGGGAATCACCAGGCTGCGGATACGATCAAGAGTCGCTTCATCCCTGACCTGCTTGCCGGCGGAATCGAAATAAAGAAACCCGCTGGCCCGCTTCTTTCGAATAATGCCAGGCCCGGTTCCGGTGACGTAGCGCAGGCCTGCGGCATGCGCCGATTCGACTGGGTCGGTGGATGGAATTGGATTCATGGCACTTTTCGGCGGAACGCCGTAAGGTAATTAGATGCCCTGATCTTCTCAGCAGTTTCCCGCAACGCTTCCGGGCGGACGGGAGTCCTCTGGGTGTGAAGGTCGAGAACCTCGATGCGAAAGTGGACAACCCGCCGGGCTCTCTTGGGCGATGGCAACATTGGATGCGGCTCGGCGATTTCGAGCGGGCCTGGCAAGAGAGCGACTGTGCCGGTGCATCGTGCACCGCGAACACTCTCTTTCAGGCGAAAACAGTGCTGATCCGATGCCTTCGCGGATTGGGCGACGCAATCCAGTTTTTGCGCTTCGCGAAGTTACTCGCCGGACAAGGCCGCAAGGTTCTAGTGGAGGCGCCTGCCGGGCTACTCCCGTTGCTGCAGTTCGTCCCCGGCGTTCAACAAGGGTTCCCGTTGTGGGATGCCCGGATCCCGGAGCACGACTGTGCGGTTGAATGCTCCGATCTTCCTTATTTGTTCCGATGCACCGAAGCTTCGATTCCCTGTGCCGAAGGCTACATCGAGATTCCGCCCGAACGAGTTGCCGCGGCGGCGCACATTATCGGCTCCGAACCCGAAAGGATCAGAATCGGCGCGTCCTGGGCAGGAGGCGCATGGAATCCCACGCGGTCGGTTCCGGCACATTTACTCAGCCGCGTGGCGAATCTGCACCGGGTGTGTATGTTTTCCCTCCAAAAAGGACCCGAGTGCGCGCAGATCGAATCGCTCGAAGCGTCGAACTGTATCGCGGCGGAGCGTGAAGAGGAAGACATCGTCTACACGGCGGCGCTCATACTGAACCTCGACCTGATACTGACTGTGGATACGATGCTGGCGCATTTGGCCGGGGCGCTCGGGCGTCCTGTCTGGGTACTGCTACCGTTCCATGCGGATTGGCGCTGGATGAACGATCGCGCCGATTCACCGTGGTATCGTTCGATGCGCCTGTTTCGCCAGCCTTCCAGGGGAGACTGGCGTGGTGCGATCGATCTAGCCCGGCGAGAGCTGCGAAAACTCAGTCGTCGGAGAGGTGAGCTGTCAGGTTCTCTGCCGATTTTTCCAGCGCCGTTTCCCGGCTAAACTCTTTCGCTTCTGCGTCCGACTGTACCTCTTGAATCCCAAGCTTGTCCGAAATCAACCGCAGCCTCTGGACGACTTTGTGACTTTTTGCTCGGCCAAAATGTCTACTTGCAGACTCAGGCGATCTCAGCGACCGTGCGAACGTTTTTATCCGCAACTCCTCCGGCGGGCGAAGCGGACGGCGGCAACAATGGCTATCGATCGCTTTCCCGGCGAACCAGCTTGTTGAAGTTGCTCTTTTCGCCGCTCGCGGTCGTGTCCTGATAAACCAGGGCTAGCTTGTGCTCATCGAAGGTTTGAAAAAATTCGTCCCATTCGATCGGCTCAAGAGACCCTTCACCGCTGTAACCAGGGAAATCCAACCGCAGGACTCCGGGACCACGTTTCCCTTGGGTCCGCTTCACGACGGCCGGATGAGCACCACGCTCTTCGGCCCATTGGCGAATAAAATCGTGATCCGTCGTCATTTGAGACAAATGCTTCTGGGAGCCGTTTGACCTGGCACTTGCTCTTTTCCGGCCGCGACTCTCGGTCGACCGGTCCATGTTCCGTCCAGCAGCGCTTCGGCGCGCTGTCGATCGCGGCGTGGACGTCGGGGCGGCGGTGGAGCGCGAACGACTACTTTTCGTCGAGCCGGATTTCGGGGAAGCAGACCTGGAGGAAGCAGGTCTTTTCGAACCGGATCGTGTTGAAGACGCCTTTGTAGAAGCAGAACGAGAGCCCGCGGATTTCGCTGACGTTCGGCCGGTTCGAGACCGGTTCGAATTCGATGTCCGCGCGGAGGATCGGGCTGAACCGCGCGCGGTGGACCTGGTGCTGCTCCGCCGGGACGTAGAGGTGGATCGTTTTTGAGTACGCATGATTCGCAAAGACTGCACCTTGTGTTCCAAACAAGGATGCAGAAAAGTGCACTGCTGAATTTGACCCGTGATTTCCCTGCTTTTTTGAAACAAAGCAGGTAAGTAGCCAGTCTGCTGGGTGAGGTACAAGGATGCGGGTTTTGATTACCGGGGGAGCTGGCTTTATCGGCTCTCATGTCGCCAACGAGCTTCTAAGCAGCGGTCATGAGGTTCGGGCGCTCGATAATCTCACGCCGCAAGTGCACGGTCCGGAGCGCAAGAGGCCCGATTATCTGAATCGCAACGTAGACCTTCGAATCGGCGATATTCGAGATTCGGACGCGGTGGAACGCGCGCTCGATCGCGTGGATGCGGTGGTTCACTTGGTCGCTCTGGTCGGCGTGGGCCAAAGCATGTACCAAATTTCGGAATACACCAGCGTGAACAATTGGGGCACTGCGGTCTTGTTACAGGCCTTGAGCTCGCATCCTGTGGCCTGCCTGGTTGTCGCCTCCAGCATGAGCATCTATGGCGAAGGCGCTTACACCGGCGCGGATGGCAAGCCTCGCGACCCGCGCGATCGCACATTGGATCAATTACGCCTGAATAACTGGGAAGTGTGCGATTCAGCGGGTGAGTCGCTGATTCCCGTCCCGACTCCCGAGAGCAAACGTCCGGCACTCGCGTCGGTCTACGCACTTTCTAAATTTGACCAGGAGCGCATGTGCCTCATCGTCGGGGGAGCCTACGGTTTCCCGGCGGTGGCCTTGCGATTCTTCAACACGTATGGTCCGTATCAGGCGTTATCGAATCCGTACACTGGGGTGCTCAGCAATTTTGCCTCGCGGGTGTTGAATGGACACCGTCCCCTGATTTACGAAGACGGGCTGCAAAAGCGCGATTTCGTCAGCGTTTATGACGTCGCCCGCGCCTGCCGGATGGCGTTGGAGACTCCGGCGGCCGCCGGCAAAGCGATCAATATTTCGAGCGGCGTTCCCATGACGGTGCTGGAGGCGGCTACTCGCACGGTGAACGCGATCGGCACGCCCGAGCTTGCTCCTGAGGTCACGGGTAAATATCGCGCCGGCGATATCCGCCATTGCTTCGCAGATATCTCGCTCGCGCGAGAGTTGCTGCGTTGGGAACCGAAGATGTCGCTTGAAAAAGGACTGGAAGATTTAGCCCATTGGCTCGAAGGCCAAACTGCCGTGGATCGCACCATGGATGCTCGCGCCGAGCTTGCTGTTCGCGGGTTGATGGTATGAAGCGCGCAACTTCCTCGGGCCACGCCGCCCATCCCCCACCGTCTACGCCGCGGATTCGGGAGTCGCACATCGGTCTGGTGGAATGGTTCCGCCCTGGCGAATATGAACGCGTAGAAAATGTTCTGGCGGATGTTCGCGCCCTGGGAGTGCAGCATTTGCGTACCCGGATCTCCTGGGCGGACTGGTACGCGTCTGAAGGAGACGGCTGGTATGCGTGGCTTCTGCCGCGGCTCGCGCAGGATGTGCAGGTGCTGCCCTGTGTGATGCATACTCCCCCCTCGCTGGGCATTGTGCCCAAAAGTTCCTCCCCTCCCGTCACGCCCAAAGCCTACGCAGATTTCATCGATGTGATGATTACGCGCTTCGGCGACCACTTCGAGTACCTCGAATTGTGGAACCGCCCCGATGATTTTCTGGAGTGGGACTCGCGGCTGGATCGCGATTGGAAAATTTTTACAGAAATGATCGGCGGTGCGGCGTACTGGATTCGCGCACGCGGTAAGAAAACCGTCCTTCCCGGCCTATGGCCCACGGATTTCGCCTGGCTCGATTTGATGAACGAGCGCGGAGTGCTGGCCTACATCGATGTGATTGGAATTCACGGCTTTCCTGGGACTTCGGAGATCGACTGGCCGGGCTGGCAGACCGAAGCAGGGGGCATCCGTGAGCGGATCGCGCAAATGGGCCGCAAACCGCAGATCTGGATTACGCAAGCCGGATTCTCCACCTGGCGAGGCGACGAACGCGCGCAAGTGCGGGCTTTCCTGGATGCGGCGAATGCTCCGGCGGATCGCGTCTACTGGTATGGAGTTAGCGATCCTCCGCGCACCGTCGGCGACGCATCGTATTTCGATGAGCGGGATTATCACTACGGTCTGAAGCGCGCAGATGGAACGCCGAAGCTGCTGTTCGACATTTGGATGGACGGCGGCTTGAGGGCTGTCCAAAATTCGGAGAACGCAAGGCTTAAGGCTCGCAATGGAGGAAGAAAAAAGCACGTTCTCATCACCGGAGGTGCTGGCTTCATCGGCACCAATTTGGCCGCGCGGCTCTTAGAGTCCGACCGTTCCGTATTGATCTACGACAATTTGTCGCGCAACGGCACGGAGCGAAACCTGGAGTGGTTGCGCGAAACCTATGGCAAAGGCCTGCATGTGGAGGTGGCGGACGTTCGCGATCAGCAACATCTGCGGAGCGCCGTGCGTTCCGCTGAGCAGGTGTTCCATTTCGCGGCACAAGTCGCGGTAACCACAAGCCTCACCAATCCCAAGGAAGATTTCGACGTAAACGTCGGCGGCACGCTGAATCTGCTGGAAGTGCTGCGTTCCGTCGACAATCCTCCTCCTCTGGTCTTCACTTCTACGAATAAGGTGTACGGAAGCCTGCGAGACTTGGCGCTCGAAATCAACGGTAAACGGTATCAGCCGCTCGAAGCGGCCCTGCGGACGGGCGTTAGCGAAAGCCGAAGGCTCGATTTTCATACTCCCTACGGATGCTCGAAGGGAGCAGCGGATCAATACGTTTTGGATTTCGCGCGGACTTTCAGCCTGCCGGCGATTGTTTTTCGCATGAGTTGCATCTATGGACTGCACCAAAACGGCACTGAGGATCAGGGCTGGGTAGCGCATTTTGTGCTTCGTGCGATCGAGCAGAAGGCGCTCACGTTGTACGGCGACGGAATGCAGGTTCGTGATCTGCTGTTCGTCGAGGATTTGGTCGACGCATTCCTGCTGGCTCAATCCAATATTCAGACGCTCTCGGGACAGGCGTTCAATATAGGCGGCGGACTGGGGAATACCATCAGCCTGCTCGATCTTCTCGATTTGATTGAAGCGCTTCAGGGCGAGCGTCCTCCGGTGCGCGTGCGCGAATGGCGGCCAGGGGACCAGCGGTACTACGTCTCCGATATCCGCAAATTCACAATGGCCACTGGCTGGTCACCGAAAGTGAACGTCCACGAAGGCGTCCGCAGACTCTATGAATGGCTCCTCGAGAGTCGCGGAATTCCAATGGCACATCAATTGCCAGCATATGGAGCACCGGATGCGGTATTCGCTCATTAATCCTCCCTGGAGTTTCGAAGGCAGCATCTATTTCGGTTGCCGGGAACCGCACCTTCCTCTTGAATACGGTTACTCGCGAGCTTTACTGGAGCGCGAAGGCCACGAGGTGCAGATCGTCGACGCACAGTTGGAAAATCTTTCTGTTGCGGAAGTGCGCCGCCGTGTAGCCGAGTTTGATGCGGATTTCGCTGTCGTCACAACTGCTCCGAGCTATTTGTTCTGGCGATGTGCGCCACCCGAACTCCGCGTCCCACAGTCTGTGATGCGCGAACTACGGGAGATCGTGCCTACGCTGGTGTGCGTGGGACCGCATGCGTCCACTGCACCTCGATCCACTTTGGAGAAGACGGGAGCGGACGTCGTTGTGCTCGGAGAATGCGAAGAAGTGCTGCCGCCCCTTGCAGGAGACTGGAGCGCAGTCCAATCAATCTGCTACCGCTCAGAAGATGGAATCCGCATTCAAGGCGGTCTCAATTCGGCCGACATCAGCGCGCTTCCTGCGCTCCACTGGTCCTCCGAAACGATTGCGCGCCATCGGCACCATCACCACCGGTTTGACCGCGAGCCTGATTCCCCAGGTGCGGAAATGGAAACTTCGCGGGGATGCCCTTACCATTGCACGTTCTGCGCGAAAGAAAATTTTCGAAATGCATTCCGTCGACGTCCGCTGAAGGTGATCGACGAAGAGCTTGCGGGGTTAAAGTCCAGCGGAGCGCGATATGTCTATTTCATCGACGAGATTTTCTTGCCGTTCCGCGATGTGCTGGAGTGCATCGCCGCGCACGAAATTGAATTCGGCGTTCAGACGCGGATCGATCTCTGGTCCGAAGCAATGCTCGAGTTGTTGGGTAAGGCCGGTTGCGTTTCGATTGAAGCGGGAGTCGAGAGTATCACCGAATCGGGCCGAGCGCTGCTCGACAAGCGGTGCCGCATTACGACCGAGGAAATCTCCGCGCGGCTGATTTACGCAAAGCAACGGGTGCCCTTCGTGCAGGCCAATCTGCTCGATTCGCAGGATGACGATCCGGCTGCCGTCGAATCCTGGCGATCCTATCTGCACCAGCACGGAGTGTGGGCGAACAAGCCCGTGCCACTGTTCCCTTATCCGGGGTCGCCGGATTACACCCGTCGCTGGGGTGCGCTCGACGATCACGCGTGGGATCGGGCCGTGGACGATTACCTCGGACGTTTTGACGAATTCAGCGACATACAGGACGAGCGACCCGCACGCTTAGTGCAGCTCGAGCTAGGACCGAACAGGACATGACCAGTGAATCTGGCACGGGAGTTATCGACATCGAACGCGCTGCATTTAGACGATCTGACCGGCGTCCGCGCAACGGATTTCCCCGCCGGGTTCTGATCACCACGGATACGGTGGGCGGCGTGTGGACATTTACGCGCGAACTCTCCGCGGAATTGGCGCGCCACGGCGTGGAAGTAATTCTGGCGTCACTCGGCCGATATCCGAGCCCCGCACAGACGGAGGAAGCAAACAGAATTCCTGGCCTGCGCCTGATCCCCAGCAACTTCAAACTCGAATGGATGGAAGACCCGTGGGCGGACGTGGAGCGAAGCGGTCAATGGCTGCTGGAGTTGGAGGCGCAACATGCCCCCGACCTCATTCACCTGAATACGCTGGCACACGGAGCACTGAGTTGGCGGGCTCCCGCGGTTTTGACGGCGCACTCCTGCGTGGCCTCCTGGTGGAAAGCTGTAAAACGTGAGGAACTACCCTCCTCCTGGAACCAGTACCGGCGTCTTGTCTCACAGTCCGTCCACTCCGCCGACTTTTTTGCGGCACCCAGTCGCGCAATGCTTGATTCGCTCCAAGTAGATTACGCCCTACCGGTCAAGTCTCCGCGGTGTTCCGTGATTTACAACGGAAGATCGCCGCGGCCATTTTATTCTTTCGAAAAAGAGGGATTGATCTTGAGCGCGGGGCGGATTTGGGATGCCGCGAAAAACGTTGCGGCACTGGCCGATGCGGCGCGTGAACTCCGTTGGCCAGTGGCAATCGCAGGCGAGGCTATGTCGCCGGATGGGAATTCCGTCCAATTTCCCGAATGCCGGATGCTCGGCGTCCTTTCGCAGGCCGACTTGAATCGATATTATGCCCGCGCTTCCGTATATGCTCTCCCCGCGCGATATGAGCCGTTCGGATTCACGGCGCTGGAGGCCGCGCTTTCCGGCTGCGCGCTGGTGCTCGGCGATATACCTAGCATGCGCGAGATTTGGCGCGAAGCTGCGATCTTCGTTCCTCCGGATGATTTGCGAACGTTAACCGCTGTACTCGAGAAGTTGATGTCGAACCCCGCTCTGCGCAGAGATTTCGCGTCCATGGCTCAACAACGGGCTCGCGAGTATTCTGCCGAACGCATGGCCACCTCCTATCTAAACTTGTACCGGCAGGCCGTGCAGGAGCGAATTCCGTGCGCGTCGTAATTTTCACTCATTCGCTCGTCTCCGATTGGAACCACGGAAACGCACATTTTCTGCGAGGGATCGCCCAGGAGCTTCTGGCGCGTGGCTGCGAGGTTCGCATTTTTGAGCCGCGCGACGGATGGAGCCGTCAAAATCTGATCCGTGAATATGGCGAGGCCGCGATTTTCGCTTTTGAACGGCGATTCCCCGAACTGCGCAGCTCGCTTTACGATTTGGCGGATTTCAATCCGGACCAGGCTCTTCAAGGCGCGAATCTCGTGCTGGTGCATGAGTGGAACGATCCGGAGCTGGTGGCCCGAATCAGCGAGCACCGGCATACGCGCGGCAGCTACCGGCTCCTGTTTCACGACACGCATCATCGCTCGGTCACCGATCCAAATTCGATCGGCGCGTACGACTTGCGCTATTACGACGGCATCCTCGCGTATGGCAACGTCGTTCGCGATTTGTATCGCTCACGTTTTGGAATCGCCAACGCCTGGACGTGGCACGAAGCGGCCGATGTTCGCACCTTTTATCCGCAGACCGCTTCTCGCAAAGCGGGGGATCTGGTGTGGATCGGCAACTGGGGAGACGAAGAGCGTGCCGAAGAAATTCGTGAGTTCCTCATCGGTCCTGTGCGGCGTCTAAAGCTAAAAGCGACGGTATACGGAGTGCGTTATCCCGCTTACGCCCTTGGAGAGCTCGCCGACGCCGGCATTGAATACCGGGGTTGGCTTCCGAATTACCGCGTTCCGTCCGTATTTGCGCAATATTCGGCAACGATTCACATTCCGCGCCGCCCATACGCAACTGCTCTGCCTGGGATCCCGACCATCCGGCCGTTCGAAGCGTTGGCGTGCGGCATCCCGCTGATATCGGCCCCGTGGCGTGATTCCGAACACCTGTTCCGCACGGGAGATTTCTTCTTCGTGCAGGATGGGGCCGAAGTCGACCGCTGTTTAAATCTGGTCCTTTCGAATGATTTCATCGCCCGGCGCATGAGCCGCCAAGGCCTGGACACGATCCGCGAGCGCCACACCTGTGCGCACCGGGTTGATGAGTTGCTCGCAATTGCCCACAGCCTCGCGCCTGCCTCGTTCGCGGAAAGGATCGCCTGATGCAGATCGCTTTTTTCGGATCCAGCCTGGTCTCTGCGTATTGGAACGGTGCGGCTACGTATTATCGCGGCATCATTCGCGCGCTCGACCAGCGTGGTCATCGCGTCACGTTTTACGAGCCTGATGCGTACGATCGGCAGCAGCATCGCGATATCGACGATCCGCCCTGGGCCAAGGTGGTGGTTTACCCCGCGGAACTCGATTCGCTGCAACGCGCTTTGGAGCAGGCCGACGGCGCGGACGTGATCGTGAAGGCCAGCGGCGTCGGTGTTTTCGATGAAGAGCTTGAAGCCGGCGTGTTGAGCCTGAAGAAACCCGAAAATCTCGTTTTGTTCTGGGACGTGGATGCTCCGGCGACGCTTGAGCGCCTGCAACTGAATCCCAGTGATCCTTTCGCGAGATTGATTCCGCGATATGACGCGGTTTTCACATATGGAGGCGGCGTGCCGGTAATTCGGGCCTACTCCGCCTGCGGCGCGCGTGAATGCGTTCCCATTTACAACGCGCTCGATCCGGAAACGCATTTTGCCGTCCCGCCCGATTCCCGTTTTTCCTGCGATCTCGCGCTGCTCGCAAATCGCCTGCCGGATCGCGAGGCGCGAGTTGAAGAATATTTCTTGAAACCCGCTTCCGAGATGCCCAAATGTTCTTTTTTATTGGGCGGCTCGGGTTGGGCGGACAAGACTGTGCCTTACAATGTGGGCTACCTCGGACACGTTTATACACGCGATCACAATGCGTTCAATTGCAGTCCTCGCGCGGTGCTCAACGTGTCGCGTGACAGCATGGCGCGGATGGGCTACTCCCCGGCGACGCGCATCTTCGAAGCGGCGGGCGCGGGTGCCTGCATCATCACGGACTGGTGGGAAGGAATCGAATTATTTCTCGACCCTGAGCGCGAGATCCTGGTGGCGCACAATTCCCAAGACGTGATCGAGTGCCTGCGGCACCTGACTCGCGAATGCGCGCTCGCCACTGGCTTCGCGGCTGCGCAGCGGGTGCTTGCGCATCACACGTACCGGAATCGCGCGGAGCAAATCGAAAACGTTCTGCAAGGTTCGCGGGTGGCACTGGGAGCATGACGGTGACGGAACCTTTCGACATCGTGATTCTCGGCTTGTCGATTACATCTTCTTGGGGCAATGGACACGCCACGACGTACCGGAGCCTGGCGAGTGGCCTGGCAAAACGCGGACACCGGATTCTTTTTCTGGAGCGCAACGCGGAGTGGTACGAAAACAATCGCGATGAACCAAATCCGGTTGGGGTGATGGTTGGAATTTACGAATCGTTTGACGAATTGATCTCGCGATTTGAGCACGAAGTTGCTCGCGCACGTTTCGTAATCCTGGGATCGTTCGTTCCGGAGGGCGCGCGGATTGCGGATTGGCTCACTTCGATCACAGGCCCTCGCACGGCGTTCTACGATATCGACACTCCCATCACTTTGGCGCAGCTAAGGCTAGGCCAGAGGGAGTTCATTGCGCGCGATCAAATTCCTCGCTTCGACGCATATCTCTCTTTTACAGGCGGCCCGTTGCTGCGCCAGATCGGGGAAAG
>JADMIO011403884.1_pt1 | contig 29105 bp, 28 predicted proteins | sample 8958161 | NCBI WGS metagenome assembly JADMIO01 (sample SAMN16585339, study PRJNA669376) | soil metagenome | isolation source: Crop rotation soil | place: USA: Cullars Rotation, Alabama | collected 2011 | reverse complement strand
CGGCGGCGCGCCCGGTCATACGCGGCGCGCCCGCACGCCACTCATTCCCGACCGCGCCGACCCACGGGAGCGAGACGAGCGTGACATGGACGACGCCGAGCTGAGACGGCGGCTCGAGGACGCGCACCCGGAGTGCTTCGGCTGGGCGCTCGCCTGCTGCGGGCGCGACCGCGACGACGCCGAGGAGGTGCTCCAGATGGTATACCTGGCCGTCCTGGACGGGCACGCGCGCTACGACGGCCGCTCGGCGTTCCGGACGTGGCTCTTCGGCGTCATCCGCCGGACCGCGGCGTCCGTGCGGCGGCGGCGCTGGCTGCGCCGCGCGCTGCTCCTCCGTAACGCGCATCGCGTCGCGCGCCCCCGCGCGCCGGCGGCCGCCGACGCCGAGCTCGCGCGGCGGGACGGGGACGAGCGGCTGGCGCGCGCGCTGGCGGACGCGCTCGCGCGGCTGAGCGAGCGCCAGCGCGCGCTCCTCCAGCTCGTGTTCTACCACGACCTGACGGTCGACGAGGCGGCTGTAGCGTTAGGCATCTCGGCCGGCTCGGCGCGCACGCACTACGCGCGCGGCAAGGCGCGGCTCGCGGCGCTGCTCGCGCACGAGCGCGCGGGCGCGGAGCGGGCGGGCGCGTGGGGCCGCGAGCCGGAGCGCGCCCGATGACGGACGACGACGCGCTCCGCCGCCGGTTCCGCGCGCTGCGCGACGCCGACCGGGCGCGCGCGCCCGCGTTCGACGCGATTGCGGCGACCGCGCGCGCACCTCGCAGGGCGCCGTCGCGCGCGCGGACCCGGTGGCTGCTCGCCGGCGCCGCCGCCGCGGCCGTCGCGCTGACCGCCGGCGTCGCGGCGCGCCGGGCGGCGACGGCCGAGCGGTGGGTGGCCGCGGGCGCCGCGATCGCGCGCTGGCGGGCCCCGACCGACGCGCTGCTCCCCACGTCGGGGCGCGAGCTGCTCGCCGCCCCACCGACGCTCGGCGCGTCCGTGCTCGACGCGATCGCGCCGCCACCGACACGACTCTCACCACGAGGCGACTGACCGTGCGTACGATCACCCGGTTCTTCCTCTCCGCGACGCTCGCGCTCTCCGCCGCGCCCCTCGCCGCGCAGCCGCCGCAGGGGCCGCCGGGGCCGCGCCCCCCGGGCGCGCCGGGCGACCCGTTCGCCGGCGCGTTCTTCCCGCCCGAGCTCGTGATGCAGCACCAGGGGGAGATCGCCCTCGGCGCCGCGGAGCGGCAGGCGATCCAGCAGGCGGTCCAGCAGGCGCAGGCGAAGTTCACCGACGTGCAGTGGAGGCTGAGCGCGGAGGCGGAGCGCCTCACCCGGCTCGTGGCCGCCGAGCGCGTCGACGAGGCGCAGGCGCTCGAGCAGGTCGACCGCGTGCTCTCGCTGGAGCGCGAGATGAAGCGGACGCAGATCGCGCTGCTCGTGCGCATCAAGAACGCGCTCACCCCGGCTCAGCAGGCGAAGCTGGCGGCGCTCCAGGCGGGGCGGCGGGAGTAGCGGCGGCGGTCGCCCTGGCCGCCGGCGGCGCGCGCAGTATCATCAGCACGACGGCCAGTCCCCGCACCGTACCCGCTCCCGCGTGGAGGGATGCGACTACTTCGACCCGGCACGGCGCCGCACCGTCGCGCGCCCACTCTCGTCTCCGCGCTCGTCCTGACGCTCTCCGCGGCCGCCGCCGGCGCGCAGCCGCGGTTCGAGGTCACGTTCGGCGCGGCCGCGCACCCGGCGCCGGTCACCGGGCGCGTGTACGTCGCCGTCAGCCGGACCAGCGACCCGCGCCGCACGCCGATCGAGCAGACCGGCGAGACCGGCGCGCCGCTCTTCGGCGTGAACGTCGACGCCCTCGCCGCGGGGCGCCCCGCGGTGATCGACGCGCGGGCGTTCGGCCACCCCGTGCGCTCGCTGCGCGACCTGCCGCGCGGCGAGTACTGGGTGCAGCCGTTCGTGAACGTCTACACGCGCTTCCCCCGCGCGGACGGCCGCACGGTGTGGCTGCACATGGACCAGTGGGAGGGGCAGGACTGGAAGCGCTCGCCGGGGAACCTCTACGGCGACCCGGTGAAGGTGACGTGGGACCCCGCGTCGACCGCGACGATCCGGCTCGTGGCCGACAAGACGATCCCGCCGGTGCACGTGCCCGCGGACAGCGGCCCGGTGCGGCGCATCCGGCTCCGGAGCGAGATCCTGTCGAAGTGGTGGGGGCAGCCGATCACCCTCGGCGCCACGGTGCTGCTCCCGCGCGGCTACGACGAGCACCCCGACGTGCGCTACCCGGTGGTGTACGACCACGGGCACTTCTCGTTGGGCAATCCCGGCGGCTTCGGCGCGGCGTCGGGGCGCGGCGCGGAGTTCACGCGCTACTGGCTGGCCGACGGCACGCCGCGGATGATCCTCGTCACGCTCCAGCACCCGTCGCCGTACTACGACGACTCCTACGGCGTCAACTCGGCCAACAATGGCCCGTACGGTGATGCGATCATGAAGGAGCTGATCCCCGCCGTGGAGTCGACGTTCCGGGTGCTGCGCGCGCCGTGGGCGCGGCTGCTCACCGGCGGCTCCACCGGCGGGTGGATCTCGCTCGCGCACCAGGTCCTCTACCCCGACTTCTACGGCGGCACCTGGTCGCTCTGCCCGGACGGCGTCGACTTCCGCTACCACCAGATCGTCAACGTCTACGCCGACACGAACGCGTACTGGCTCGACCGCGGGTGGACGCGCGTGGAGCGCCCCACGCAGCGCCGGCCGGACGGCAACATCGTGGCGATGATGAAGGACGAGAACTGGTTCGAGCTCGCGGTGGGGGACCGCTCGCGCTCCGGCGGCCAGTGGGACGTCTGGGAGGCGACGTACGGCCCGGTGGGCGCCGACGGCTACCCGGCGCGCATCTGGGACAAGGCCACCGGCGTCATCGACCACGCGGTCGCGGGCTACTGGAAGGAGCACTACGACCTGCGCGCGATCCTCGAGCGCGACTGGGCGACGCTCGGGCCCAAGGTGGCCGACAAGATCAACGTCTACGTCGGGGACGCCGACTCGTACTTCCTCAACATGGGCGTGCACCTGCTGGAGGACTTTCTGAAGACGACGACGGAGCCGCGCTGGTCCGGCGAGATCGTCTACCAGCCGATGGCGCCGCACTGCTGGGGGCCGAGCCTCCCCGAGCTGCTGCCGAAGATGGCGGCGCAGGTGGAGCGGCACGCGCCGGCGGGGGCGGACGTGCGCGGCTGGCGGTACTGAGATGCGACGGCTCGCGCTGCTTCTGCTGATCGCCGGCGCCGCGCACGCGCGACCGGCGCACGCGCAGCCGCCGCACCGCGCCGGGAGCCCCGAGCAGCACCTCCCGCCCAACATCACCCAGCTCACCGGCTTCGGCGAGCGCGCCGTCTGGTCGCCCGACGGCACGCGCATCGCCTTCATGGGGAAGAGCTTCGGCGACGCGTTCGAGATCGACCTGAAGACGCGGCTCACGCGGCTCCTCACCGGCCACTTCCGCCACGCCGGCTTCCTCCGCGTCCACTACCTGCCCAACGGCGACTACCTGCTCATCGGCGCGCGCACGTTCACCGACATCGGCGCGACGCGCGACCGCGACCAGGAGCTGTGGGTCATGAAGGCCGACGCGCGGAGCGCCCCCGTGCCGCTCGGCCACAAGATCTCCGAGGGGGTCGCCGTCTCGCGCAAGGCGATGCGCATCGCCTGGTCGAACACGCACGGCCAGTACCCGGACTCGATCAAGGCGGGGGAGTCGGTGCTCTGGCTGGCCGACGTCGTCTACGAGAACGGCGCGCCGCGCCTCGCCAACAAGCGCGAGCTGCTCCGCGCGACGCGCCCCGCGTGCACGCTGGAGGCGCAGGACTTCCGCCGCGACGACCGGGAGCTGGTCTACACCTGTTACCGCGCCGGCGACAAGGCGGACGTCTTCGGCCTCGACCTGGAGACGGGCGCCGTGACGACGTACCGCGCCGTCCCCGACGAGTACAACGAGGTGGAGGGGCTCTCGCCCGACGGCGCGTGGGCGCTCGTCGAGTCGAGCCGCGACCAGGGGGCGGACCGGCAGGACTCGCGGCACATCGACCTCTGGCGGCTGCGGCTCGCGCCCAACTCGACGGACTTCGTCCGGATGACGCGGTGGGGCGACTTCGACAGCTACAAGGCGTCGAACCCCTCGGTGAGCCCGGACGGGAAGTGGTTCGCGTTCCAGTCCGCGCGGAGCACGGACCCGGCCGGCGTGGGCTACGGGATCTTTCTCTACCGACTGAAGCCATGACGACCCAGTACACGCGGCGCGAGTTCCTCGGCGTGGGCGGGCTCGCGCTCGCCGGGCTGGCCATGCCTAACGGCGCGGCCCCCGACCGGCGCCTGCTCTACGCCGCCGTCCCCGGGATCCGGAACTACACCGAGTGGGGCGGGGTCGGGCTCCTCGTCTACGACATGGACGCGGGATTCCGCCTCCTGCGCCGCATCCCGCTCCCCGCCGTCGGCAAGGGGGGCGCGATCGAGAACGTGAAGGGGATCTGCGCGAGCGCGGCCGAGGGGCACCAGCGCGTGTACGTGAGCACGATCCGCCGCCTCGTCGCGTACGACCTGCGCACCGACGCGCTGCTCTGGGACCGCGAGTTCGACCGCGGGTGCGACCGCCTGGCGATCACCCCCGACGGCGCGACGCTCTGGGTGCCGTCGCTCGAGGGGCCGGTGTGGTACGTCGTCGACGGGGCGACCGGCGACGAGCTGACGCGCGTGGAGACCAATTCCGGCGCGCACAACACGATCTGCGGCGCCGCCGGCACGCGCGCCTACCTCGCGGGCCTCGGCTCCCCGCTCCTCCGCGTCGCCGACACGCGCGCGCGCGCCGTGGTGCAGCAGGTGGGGCCGTTCGGCGGCGTGATCCGGCCGTTCACGGTGAACGGCGCGGAGTCGCTCTGCTTCGTGAACGTCAACGACCTCCTCGGCTTCGAGGTCGGCGACCTGCGCACGGGGAAGGTGCTGCACCGCGTCGAGGTCCCCGGCTTCGCCAAGGGGCCGGTGAAGCGCCACGGCTGCCCGAGCCACGGCGTGGGGCTGACGCCGGACGAGACGGAGCTCTGGGTGTGCGACGGCGCGAACAGCCGCGTCCACGTCTTCGACGCCACGCCGCTCCCCGCCGCGCCGCCGCGGCTCGTGCACAGCATCGCGGTGCGCGACCAGCCCGGCTGGGTGACGTTCACGATGGACGGGCGGTGGGCGATCCCGTCGACGGGGGAGATCGTGGACGTGAAGACGCGGCGGATCGTGCACCGGCTGGCCGACGAGACGGGGGGGCCGGTGCAGACGGAGAAGGTGGTGGAGGTGGCGTTCGCGGGCGGGCGCCCGGTGCGCGCCGGCGACCAGTTCGGCGTCGGCCGGCGCCTACAGTCGTCCTGAGCGCAGCGAAGGACCTGGCGTGCGGCACGTGGGGAGTGCCCACGGAGCGCGCCCCTCACCACGCACCGTAGGTCCTTCGCTGCGCTCAGGACGACGTGGCCTAACGGGACGCCGTCCCCCGCGCCCCCACCTGCCGCGTGAGGAGGTCGAGGATCGGCCCGGCGAGCATCATCCCCGCCGGCGCGTCGTAGTTCGAGAGCACGACCACCGTCCAGTCCCCGTCCCACACCATCTCGAGGTCGGCGTCGAACCCGGTGTCGGGGTTCGAGCCGGGGTGGCCAACGATCCGCGCGCCGTTCATCCGCTGGTCATAGAAGCCGAGCGCGTACTTCACCGGCGCCCCCGGCATGATGTCGACGCGCCCGGTCGTCGCGCTGTCGACGAGGTCCGCGCGCAGCAGCTTCCCGGTGCGCAGCGCGCGGGCGAAGCGGAACAGGTCCTCCGCCGTGTACGCGCCGCCGCCGAACCCGCGCAGCGTGCCGCGCGACGCCCTGGCCGGCGCCGCCACGCGTGGCTCCACGCCGAGCGGGTCGAGGTGGGTGAAGCGCGCGTAGCCCACGGCGCGGTCGGGCGTCCCCTGCCACGCCGGGTGCGCCACGTGCCGCATCCCCGCCGGGCCCCACACGTGGCGGCGCAGGTAGTCCTCGTACCGCTCCCCGCTCAGCCGCTCGACGATCGCGGCGAGCGTGGCGTAGTTCCCGTTGCTGTAGCGGTGCTCCGTGCCCGGCGTCGTCTCGAGCGGCGCGTCGGCGAACGTCGCGAGCAGCTCGGCGTGCGTCGCGCCGGCGGGGGCGGCGCCGAAGCGCGTGGACAGGAACGGCTCCGGCACCCCCGCCGTGTGCGTGAGGAGCTGCCGCACGGTGATCCGCGCCGCGGCGTCGCGGTTCGGGTACCCGGGGAGGACGCGCGCGACGGTGTCGTCGAGGCGGAGCTTCCCCTGCTGCACGAGCTGCAGGACGGCGACGCCGGTGAACGTCTTCCCCACCGACGTCGTCTGGAACGTCGTCTCCCGGCTGTTAGGCACGCGGCGCTCGCGGTCGGCGAGGCCGAGCGGCTCGTGGACGAGGACGCGGTCGCCGCGGGCGACGAGCACGACGCCGGCGAAGCGGTCGGAGTCGGCGGCCGCGCGCACGCGCTCGCGGATCACCGCGGCCACCTGCTCGTCGTCGAGCGCGCCGGCGGCCCACGGCTGCGGCGGCCCGCCCGCCATCGGGTCGTCCATCGGGTGCAGCCCGAACTCCGCGACGCGCGTCGTGTCGTTGGGCGCCGGCACGAGCTCGATCCCCATCCAGCGGCGCCCGTTGCGCGCCTCGGTGAAGACGCGGAGCGCGGGCCCCGCCATGCGGACGCGCTCGAGGCGCAGCCCGCCGCTCTGCCGGTGCAGCGCGACGAGCATGTGGACGTAGTCCGCCGAGCTTCGCCCGCGCGCCACGTCGGGGCCGAGGTGGTCGGCGACGAAGCGGGCGATCGCGGCGCTGTCGCCGCGGTCCACCGCGTCGACGAGCGTCCGGCCGAGGCGGCCGAGGGGGGTGTCGGGGTAGGTCGGGGCCTGGGCGGCCAGCGGCGCGGCGACGAGCGCCGCGGCGACGAGGAGCAGGACCATGGAGAATCGCATCGGGAGGCTCTCTGAGGAGGGGAGTCGCGAGCGGTCACGGTGCCGCTCCCTCCCTCAACACCGGCCGACCGGCCGCTGTTTAGAGCGCGGTTCAATCCGCCTTCGACCGCCCCGGCGTAGACAGGCCGAGCACGTTCCCCGACGTCCGTCCCGAGGAGGCCCGTCATGCCGCAGCTACTCGATCCGATCGCGCCCCCGACCTCCGATCTGGAGGCGAACAAGGCCTTCTCGCGCCGGTTCTTCGCGGCGATGGACGCCGCCGGCGGGATGGACGCGGTGGTCGATCTGGTGGCCTCGGACTGCGTCGTCCACTTCGCAGGGATGCCCCCGCTGGACCGCGACGGCTTCCGCCAGATGAGCGCCATGTTCTACGCCGCCTTCCCCGACCTCGTGCACCACGTGGACGAGCAGACCGCCGAGGGCGACCGGGTCGTCAACCGGCTCGCCGTGCGGGGGACGCATCGGGGCGAGTTCCAGGGGATCGCACCCACCGGGCGGCGGATCGAGATGGCCGCGATCTCGATCCAGCGGGTGGACGCGGGGCGGCTCGTGGGAGGGTGGATCCTGGCGGACCTGGCGGGGCTGCTCCAGCAGCTCGGGGCGATGCCCGCCCCCGGGCAATAGCGACGCCCGCGCCCGCGGGCCCCCGCGCCCGCGGGCCCCGCCCTCCGCGAAACCGCGTCCGGGTGAGGGCGTAGGGGGGGAGCCCCCCATGTCGCTCCTCGCCACCCTCCGCTCCGCCCTCACCCCGGCGCTCGGCCACCCGGCCGCCGTCGCGCCGGCTCCCGTCGACATCGACGCGGAGTCCGCGCGCGCCGCCCACTTCGAGCGGCTCTACCGGGAGCACGCGGACCGCATCTACGCCCTCTGCCTGCGCATGAGCGGCGAGCGGCACGCCGCCACCGAGCTCGCGCAGGACGTCTTCGTGCGCGCCTGGGAGAAGCTCGACCGGCTGCGCCCGGGGACCGACCCCGGCGCCTGGCTCTGGCGGCTCGCCGTGAACGTGGTGCTGAACGCGAAGCGCGCCGACCGGCGCCGCCTCGCGCGCGTGGCGCCGGTGGAGGACCTCGCCCCGGTGGAGCGCGCCGACCTCCGCACCCCGCTCCCGGTGCGCCGCCTCTCCTTCGACGCCGCCGTCGCCCGGCTCCCCGAGCGCGCCCGCGCGGTCTACCTGCTGCACGACGTCGAGGGGTACGCGCACGAGGAGATCGCGGGGATGCTCGGCGTCGCCGGCGGGACGGTGCGCGCGCACCTGCACCGCGCGCGCACGCTGATGCGGGAGGCGCTGCGGTGAGCGACGTCGCGACGCATTCCACGGTGCATCTCACCGAGGCGCAGCTCGGCGACCTCGCGGACGGCACGCTCGCCGGGGCCGAGCGGGACGAGGCGGAGCGGCACGTCGCCGCGTGCGCCGAGTGCCGGCAGGCGCTGGCCGAGTCGCGCGCGCTGCTCGTGACGGCCCGCCGGGCGCGGGGCGGGGTGCCCGGGGGGGCGCCGCCGGAGCTGTGGCCGCTCGTCGCCGCGTCCACGGTGCACGCGGCGCGGCTGCGGCGCCGCACGCTGCGGTCGATGCGCGGCGTGCTCGCGCTCGCGGCGGCGGCGCTCGTGTTGGGCACCATGGCGGCGACCGCGGTAGTCATGGCGCGGCTCCGCCCCGCGTCGGCGCCGGCGGCGGACGTGATGCAGCCGGCACGCGAGGCCGAGCGCAACGCGCGGCGCGCCGCGGAGCAGAAGGAGGCGGCGCTGCGCGAGGCCCAACGCGAGGCCCAACGCGCCGCCGAACGCGAGGCCGGGAACGCGGCCGGGAGCGCGCCGCGCCCGCCCGAGCCACCCCGGCCGCCCGAGCCCTGACACGCACGCACCGCCCCCGAACGACGATGCCCGAGCGCTGAGACGGCAGTCCCACCACGGAGGGACCGATGGAGACGGCACGCGAGCTGACCCGCGACACGCGCTTCGCGCTCCGCATGATGCGGAAGGGCGCGCTCGCGACGGCGACGATCGTCCTCTGCCTCGGCGTCAGCATCGGCGCGACGGCGACCGTGGTCGCGTGGATGGAGGGGCTCGTGCTCCGCCCCGTGCACGGCGTCGCGGTGATGGACCGCCTCGTCTCGCTGCGGACGACCGGCCCGACCGGCGCCGACCCCGACCTGTCGTACCCCGCCTTCCGCGACGTGCGCGACGCGCGCGCGCACGCGACGCGCCCCGCGCTCGCCGGCGTCGCCGCGTTCTCGGTGCGCCGATTCAACCTCCGCACCTCGGCCGACGACGCCGACCCGCACGCCGAGCCGGTGTGGGGGATGCTCGCGACGGCGAGCTACTTCGACGTGCTCGGCGTGCGCCCCGCGCTCGGCCGCGGCTTCCTGCCGGCGGAGGACTCGGTGGCGGCGCGCGAGCCGGTGGCGGTGATCAGCGACGCGCTCTGGCGCCGCCGCTTCGCCGCGGACCGCGCGGTGCTCGGCCGCCGCGTGTGGCTCAACGGGCGCGAGCTCACCGTCGTTGGCGTCGCGCCGCCGGGGTTCGCCGGGACGATCGCCGCGCTCGGGTTCGACGTGTGGGTCCCGATCACGATGCACGCCGCGCTCTCCGACAACCCGGCGCTGCTCGAGGACCGGGAGTCGCGCTGGCTCGACGGCTTCGGCCGACTCGCCCCCGGGGCGACCCTGGCGGCGGCGCGCGCCGAGGCGCGCGCGACTGGCGCCGCGCTCGCGGCCATGCACGCGGAGGAGCGCGACCGCGGCCTCACCGCCGTGGAGTTCGACGTCGGGCCCGCGTCGCGCATGGCGCCGCTGTTCGGCGTGATGCTCGGCGTCACGGTGCTCGTGCTCCTCATCGTCTGCACCAACGTCGCGAACCTGCTGCTGCTGCGCGGCGCGGCGCGCGAGCACGAGCTGGCGGTGCGGATCGCCGTCGGCGCGCGCGCGCCGCGCATCGTGCGGCAGCTCATGACGGAGAGCGTGCTGCTCGCGGTGGCGGGGGTGGCGCTCGGCCTCGTGGTGGCGGCGTGGGGGCAGCGCACGCTCGGCGCCGTCGTGCCCGACATCCCACTCCCGGTGCACCTCGAGACGCGGCTCGACGCGCGGGTGGTGCTGCTGCTCTGCGCGGCCGGCGTGTCGACGGTGCTCCTGTTCGGGCTCGCCCCGGCGCTGCGCACGACGCGCGCGGCGCAGCGCGTGTCGCTCACCGGCGGCGGGACGCGCGGCGCCACCGCGGCGCGGGCGCGGGTGCGCGGGGCGCTGGTCGGGGCGCAGTTCGCGCTCTCGGTGGCCGTGCCCGTGGCGGCGGGGCTCTTCCTCGCGCGGCTCGACGAGCTCCAGCGCGTGGACCGCGGCTTCGACCGGCCGGAGCGGGTGCTGCTGGCGACGGTCGACTTCACGCTCGGCGGGGTGCGCGACGACGCGGCGCGGCGCCAGCTCGTCGAGCGGATCGTCGAGCGGCTGCGGGCGCTCCCCGGCGTGCGCGCCGCGGCGGCGGCGACGTTCGTCCCGCTCAGCTTCAACGGCCTCTCGCCGACGGACGTGCAGGTGGCGGGCTACGCGCCGCGGCCGGGGGAGGGGATGACGTTCCTCAGCACGCGCGTGAGCCCGAGCTACTTCGAGACGATGGGGGTGCCGATCGTCCGCGGCCGCGCGATCGACGCGGGGGACCGCGAGGGGGCGCTCCCGGCGGTGGTGGTGAACGAGGCGTTCGCGCGCCGCTTCTGGGGAAACGCGGAGCCGTTGGGCCGGCGCGTCCGCGCGCGGGGGCGCGAGCTGACGGTGGTCGGCGTCGCGGCGGACGGGAAGTACGACTTCAACGCGTCGCTCGACGCGCCGTCGCCGCCGTTCCTGTACCTCTCGTACGCGCAGTGGGGGAACTACGCGGTGACGCTCCACGTGCGCGCCGCGGGCGCGGCGGACCCGCTGGCGCTGCTCCCCTCGGTGCGCGCCGCGGTGCGCGCGGTCAACCCGGCGCTCCCGGTCCTGGGCCCGACGACGCTCGACGCGTACAGCTCGACGATCCTGCTGCCGGTGCGGCTCGGGTCGGGGATCCTCTCCGCGCTCGGCGGCGTGGCGCTGGGGCTCGCGGCGCTCGGGCTGTACGCGGTGCTCTCGTACGCGGTGGCCCAACGGCAGCGCGAGATCGGCGCTCGCATGGCGCTCGGCGCGACGCCGGGGCGGCTGGTGGCCGGGTTCCTGGCCGAGGCGGCGCGCTACGCGGGCGCGGGGGCGGCGGCGGGGGGCGTGCTCGCGTTCCTGCTCATGAGCGCGGTCGCGCGCGGCGCCCCGCGCGTGCTGCCGACCGCGGGGGGGACGCGCGTGGGGTCGTTCGCGCTCGCGCTCGCCGTGCTCGCGGCGGTGGCCGCGGCGGCCGCGCTGGTGCCGGCGCGGCGCGCGACGCGCGTGAGCCCGACGGCCGCGCTGCGGGCGGAGTGAGCGGGCGTGCCGATGAAGGCGGCCGTCTGCACGGGCTACGGACCTCCGGAGGTCCTGCAGGTCCGGGAGGTCGGCGAGCCCGCCGCCGGCAGGAACGACGTCGTGATCGGGATCCGCGCGGCGACGGTCACCGCGAGCGACGTCCTGATCCGGAGCGGCATCCCGTCCGCCCGGCTCGTCATGCGGGCGATGATGCGGCTGTTCATGGGCTTCACGCGGCCCAGGCGCGCGATCCCGGGGGCGGTGCTGGCGGGCGAGGTCGAGTCGGTCGGGCGCAACGTCACCCGCTTCCGCGTGGGCGACCGCGTCTGGGCGTTCACCCTCATGCGCTGCGGCTGCTACGCCCAACGCATCTGCCTACCGGCGACGACGAAGCTCCTCGCGCCGGCGCCGTCGAACCTCACGCACGACGAGGCGGCGGCCATTCCCTACGGCGGGCTGCTCGCCCTGTACTTCCTCAGGGCGGCGCAGATCCGGCGCGGGGAGCGGGTGCTCGTCTACGGCGCGTCGGGCGCGATCGGGACGGCCGCGGTGCAGATCGCGAAGCACTTCGGCGGGACGGTCACGGCCGTGTGCAGCGCCGCGAACCTGGAGCTGGTGCGCTCGCTCGGGGCCGACGCGGCGGTCGACTACACGACGGCGGACGCGCCGGCGCGGGCGGGGGCGGGGTACGACGTCGTGTTCGACGCGGTCGGGCGCCGGAAGACGTCGCCGCTGAAGGCGGCGCTGCCTAACGCGCTGGCGCCCGGGGGCCGGCTGTTCTCCGTGGACGACCGGCTGCCGCGCGTGCGGCGCGCGGACCTCGAGTACCTGGGGGAGCTCGCGGAAGCGGGGGCGCTGCGGCCGGTCGTCGACCGACGGTATCCGTTAGAGCAGGTCGCCGAGGCGCACCGGTACGTGGAGGGGGGGCACAAGAAGGGGAACGTCGTCCTCACCATCGGCGGCTGACGGCGCGGACGCGATCGGACGCGTGAGCTCAGGTGCAAGGCCGCAGGGTCGAAGCGACGCGCGTCGTCACGCGCTGGTCCGCGCGATCCCGTCTCGGATCGCCGCCTCGAGCACGGCGAGGTCGATGTTGCGAAGCGCGCTGAACTTGATGCAGTACCCCGTCAGACTCGCCTTGCCGAGCGCTGCGCCGTAGGTCTCGGCCAGGTATGTCCTGTCGTCGAGCCCCATGATGTAGACGGAGATTCCGGTCGTGTTGGCGCTCAGGCCGATCTGATAGAACTCCCGGGTTCGCCCATCCGCGTAGGCCATGGTCAGGAGCCCGTAGCCGATGTTCGGGTTGGAGACCGTTCGGCCGCCCTCGTCCTTGCCATCCAGAAACCACAACCGGCAGTCGGGCATCAGCCTCAACATCATGTCGTGCAACGCCTGCATGTCACCGCGCTTGCGCTCCGGCTGCGCGGCCAAGTAGTCGCTGATCTGCGTGTGCACGTTCATGTCTCGCTCCGTTGCGCTCAGACGTTCACAGTGCCTGCGCCGCCCGGTGCCCGAGTGCAGCGGCGAGCGCGCGGGTTTGGGCCCGTGCTGCCTGACCGGGGAGCTGCGCGCGTTCGTCAGCCGCAGCGATTCGACAGACGCCGGCGCGTTGCCCCCGCCCGCTATCTGCTCACCGCACGGCTACGGGGCTTCCCCGCGGGCCCTGCTGGGCCCGAGCTCCTCGGCGAGGCCGATGAGCAACCCTTCCGGGCCGCGGACGTAGCAGAGGCGATACGCCTCCTCGTACTGGACCACCTCACCGACAAGTTGCGCGCCGCGCCCGCGGAGCCGGCCGAGCGTCTCGTCCAGGTCGTCCACAGCGAACATGACGCGCAAGTAACCGAGCGCGTTCACCGGGGCGGCCCGGTGGTCGGCGATGACGGTCGGGGTGAGGAATCGCGACAGCTCGAGGCGACCGTGGCCGTCCGGGGTGGCCAGCATGGCGATCTCCACCCGCTGGTCTCCCAGGCCGGTGACGCGCCCGGCCCACTCCCCTTCGATCATGGCGCGCCCTTCGAGCCGCAAGCCGAGCTCCGCGAAGAAGTCGATAGCGGCGTCGAGGGATTCGACCACGATGCCCACGTTGTCCATCCGCTTCACGGCCATGTCATCTCCGATCTCGTGTCGTCCGTAGTGCCTGGCGTCGCGATGCACGCGGCGCCTAACGCTCAGCTTCAGCTGCGTGGCCGACCTCGGCGGGCGTGATGTCGGCCGCTCCGCTCGACGGAGACGGAGAGCGGATCACCATCATGCGTGACGGGCCACGTCGGCTGCAAGCATTCGTTAGCCCGCAGGCGGGGCGTCCGGCGGCCGCCGGTGGAGCGGCGACTTCCGCGGGCTCGCGATGATGGTCCGGATCTCCTCGAACGACTCCTCCGTCCAGCGCGCGTCGGTCGCCCCGACCGCCTCGACGCCGGCCTCGGCGAGGACCGCCGCCGCGTCGAGGGTGAACTGCGGCGCGAAGGCGACCACCGGCTGCTCCCGCGTGTCTCCGAGTCGCGCGAGCCCCTTGGACACGGCGCTCGCCTTCACCGGGATCTCACGGCTCGGGAAGAGCAGCAGCGTGTACGGCCCGCCGCGAAGGAGCGCCGCCGGGAGGCGGCGCCGGAGTGGCGGCGGCAGGAAGTCGGGGAGGCGCGTCCCTTCGACGTCGCGTACAATTCGGACCCTCATCTCTCCTGTGTTGCGGGCTAACGTCCATTGGGTTGCGTGTCGATTCCGGCCACGCACCTTCAGCCGGTCGCGTTGTGGCGTGCGGTCGCAGGCTTTCGGCGCCACGTCACCGCCACTGGCGGCGGACGTAACGTATTGTACGAACGGGCCGTCCTGCGCACGAGGGAGCCGACGTGTCGCCGCCCCCGGCGGTGATCCCGCGTCTGGGCGCAGTATCCTGTGTCCCGTCGCAGCCCGGAAGCAGTTATCCCCGCGTCGCCGGACGCACATCGTGGCGACTTACCGGCCCCCGAGGCCAGCGGCGGGCTGGCATCCACGGGGTGGCGTCGAGGCCGTTCGCGATGTCCGTGTCCCACGCGCTCCAGTGCTCGGTCGCGACGGCCATCTCGCGCGCCGTCTCCACCCACGAGAGCCCGGCAGGCGCGTGGCCGACACCGGTGACCACGAGCCCCCGGCGTCTCATTCGAGCACGGTCGCCACTCCAGACGCCGCCGGTCCATCTCGGCCGGCGCCGGCGCGCACCAGCCCTTGCCCGGCGCGGCCGGGACGCGCCATACTGCGTCCATGACCCACGCGTCCATGCTCGTCGCCCAGGCGGTGTACCCGCGCCCTCGTCCGGGGAGGCTCCGGACGTAGCGCGCGCTGGCGCGGTCGTGCCGCTCGATGCAGCGGCCGCCACACGCCCCTCGCAACCGGTCCGCGGCCTCCCCGAACGACGGGGGGGCCGCTGTGCGTTCGCAACCTTTCGCGCTCGCACCGGCGCGCCCCCTCGGGCCGGCCCCGGCGCGCTCCCGGGCCCCGGCGTCGTCGTCCACCACGACCACACCCGAGGGCCCACCGATGCGACTCTCCACCCTGCTCGGCCGCACCACGCGCCAGGCGCCGACGCGCCAAGCGGCGACGCGCGAAGCGGCCGCCGACGCCGTCAGCCACGACCTCCTCCACCGCGCCGGCTACGTCCGCCAGCACGCCGCCGGCATCTACACCTACCTCGCGTTAGGCCTCCGCGCCCTCCGCCGCCTCGAGGCCATCGTCCGCGAGGAGATGGACGCCACCGGCGCGCAGGAGATCCTCATGCCGGCCGTCCACGACGCCGACGTCTGGCGCCTGACGGGGCGCTACGACACCGTCGACGACACGCTCGTCCGCTTCCGCGACCGCCGCGGCCACGCCCTCGTGCTCGGGATGACGCACGAGGAGGTCGTCGCGCAGCTCGCCGCGCGCGAGATCCAGTCGTACCGCCAGCTCGACCTCGTCTGCTACCAGATTCAGACCAAGTTCCGCGACGAGGCGCGCCCGCGCGGCGGGCTGCTGCGCACGCGCGAGTTCCTCATGAAGGACGCCTACAGCCTCCACCTCGACGACCGCGCGCTCGACGAGACGTACGAGCGGCAGGCGGCGGCCTACGCGCGCGTCTTCCGCCGCGCCGGGCTCCGCGACGTGCACCGCGTCGCCGCCCCGACCGGCGACATGGGCGGGCGCCGCGCCGACGAGTTCCAGTGCCTGCTCGCGGTGGGCGAGGACACCGTGCTCCGCTGCGAGGGGTGCGGCGCGGCGACGAGCGCCGAACTGCTGGTGCCTAACGACACGGGATCCCGCGGCGCCGGCGCCCGCGGCGACGCCTCCCGCTGCGCCGCGTGCGGGGGCGCGCTCGCCGCCGCGCGCGGGGTCGAGGTCGGGAACATCTTCCAGCTCGGCACCCGCTACACCGAGCCGCTCGACGTCGCCGCGCTCGACGCCGCGGGGGTGCGCCGGCGGCTCGTCATGGGCTCGTACGGCATCGGCGTGAGCCGGCTGCTCGCCTGCCTCGTGGAGCAGCACCACGACGCGCGCGGCATCGCGCTCCCGGCCGCCGCCGCGCCGGCCGACGCGCACCTCGTCTCGCTCGGCCGCGCCCGCGACGCGCTCGCCGACACGGCCGCCGAGCTCCACGCGGCGTGCGAGCGCGCCGGGCTGCTCACCCTCTGGGACGACCGCGACGCGCGGCCGGGGGAGCAGCTCGCCGACGCGGACCTCGTCGGCGCCACCGCGCGCGTGGTGCTCGGCGCGGCGACGCTCGCGGCGGGGACGGTGGAGCTCGTGGAGCGGCGGACGGGGCGCGCGCACGTCGTCGCGCTCGGCGACGCGGCGGGCGCGCTCGTGGCGCTCCGGCGCGACCTGCTGCGCGCCGAGGGGGCGCTGGGGTGAGCGATGTCGTCCTGAGCGGAGCGAAGGACCTGGGGGGCGTCGCGTGGGGCGTACGGACCGGGCCGCGCCCAATCGCCGGGCCGGCCCCTCGCCACGCACCGTAGGTCCTTCGCTCCGCTCAGGACGACGAACGGGGTGGGCCGGCGGCGGACCGTAGTTTGCGGTCGTCCGCCCCACGCCGAGGGGCGGGGGTGGGGAATGGGCACCGCGCACCGCTGAGGGAGAGACCATGGCCAGCCACGACGCGCACGAGCCGCACGAGCGCTCACTCACCCAACCGGTCAGCGCGCCGCCGGGGCGCGCGACCCACGACAACGTGAAGGCCGACGCCCAGACGCTCGGCGAGACCTCCGGCGGCTTCCTCGGCGCCGCCGGCGGGCTGTCGCTCGGCGCCATGGCCGGCCCCGTCGGCGCGGTGCTCGGCGGGATCGCCGGCGCCATCGGCGGCTGGTGGGCGGGGCGCGGGATCGCCGACACGCTCACCCCGGACGACGAGGCGTTCTTCCGCTCGCACCACGAGGGCGCCGCGCGCCAGCTCGCCGACCGCGCCCCCGGGCGCGACTTCGACGCGGTGCGCCCCGCGTACGTGGCCGGGCACCTCGCCGGCCGCAACCCCGACTACGCCGGGCGCTCGTTCGAGGACGTGGAAGGGGACCTGCGCTGCGGGTGGGGCGACGACGTGACGGCGCGGTGCGGCGAGTGGCCCGCGGTGCGCGACTCCGCGCGCGTGGCGTTCGAGCGCGCCCGCGGGACGAGCCGTTAGGCTACTCCCGCCCGGCGGCCGGCGCCGCGCACGCGCCCTGCGTCGCCAGCCACGCCGTCGCCGCGAGCGCCGTCGCGTCGTCCCACGCCGGACGCGCGGTCTGCGGGACCGCGACGTCGGGCGGGATGCGCGTGTCGTACTGCTTCCCCGTGCGGTCGGCGTCGAGCGACACCATGATGAGCAGGAAGGCGTTGTCCGGCAGCCGGAACCCCGCGTTCGCCGTCGGCACGCCGGCGGTCGGCGCGCCGAAGCTGCGCGTCGCCGGCCGGCCGCGGAAGGCGACCGTGATCGCCTCCCCGGAGCTGGCGGTGAGCGAGTCGGTGAGCACCGCCACCGGCGGGTTCGGGCTCCGCAGCGCGTACGCCGCCCGGCTCACCCGGGCGGCCGCGCTCCGGCTGTTCGCGGTCGTGGTGCCCGCCTCGCCGGCGACGTAGTACCACCGCGTCACCCCGCCGTTCGCGTCGACGAACGAGCCGTAGGGCCCGTCGCCGAGCACCGGCCCGACGCCGGCGAGCATCGGCCACATGTTGCCGCCGAGGTTGTGGCGCAGGTCGACCACCCACCCGCACGGGCCCCGCGCGCCCCCCTGCGCGTCGACCGCGCGGACGAGCGCCTGGAGCGTGTCCGCCATCGCGGTGATCCGCGCCGTGGCGTCCGGCGTCCCGAGCGGGACGGCGAAGGTCGGCACGCGGAGGTAGCCGTACCGCCCGGCGAGCAGCCGCGCCTCGAGCGAGTCGGAGGGGGCGGCGGCGCTGCCTAACGAACCGGGCCCGGCCGCGTCGGCCGCTCCCGCCGCGTCGGCGGCCACCGGCGGCTGGAGGAAGCTGTGGTGGTCGCCGAGCGCGGCGAGCGCGTAGCGGATCGCGGGGTACGTCGCGGCGGGGGTCGTCGCGCTCGCGGCCATCGTCCGCGCCTGCGCGCGCACCGTCGGCCAGTCCACGCGGCCCCGGTAGAACGCCACGTTCTGCATGACGGTGACCGCGCTGTCCAGGTAGGCGCGCGCGAGCGCCGCCCCGTCGGGGGGCGGCGCCACCGCGGTCGACCCGCCCGGCGAGTCGCCGCCGCACGCGCCCGCGCCCACCACCGCCAGGGCGGCGCCCACCAGCGCCGCGGCCCGCCGTGCGTCCATGGAGCCTCCGTGGGTGAGGCCCCATCCTACCGCCCCCGCCGGCGGGGCCGCAAGACTAACCGTCGCGCAGCGCCCGCACCGGGTCCACCCGCGCCGCGCGCCGCGCCGGCACCCAGCAGGCGACGAGCGCCACCCCCCCGAGCAGCGCCGCCGTCCCCGCGAACGTGAGCGGGTCCGTGGGGCTCACGCCGTAGAGCAGCCGCGCCACCGCCCGCGACGCGCCGAGCGACGCGACCAGCCCGAGCCCCACGCCGAGCGCCGCGAGCCGCGCCCCCTCCCCCACCACGAGCCGCAGCACGCCACCGCGCCCGGCGCCGAGCGCGACGCGGATCCCGATCTCGCGCGTGCGCCGCGCCACCAGGTAGGCCATCACCCCGTACACGCCGACGACCGCGAGCAGCATCGCCACCCCCGCGAACGCGCCGAGCGCCAGCATCTGGAACCGGCGCCGCGCGAGCGACTCGGCGAGCAGCGCCTCCATCGTGCGCACCTGCGTCACCGGCACGTTCGGGTCGAGCGACCACACCGCGCGCTCGGCGTCGCGCACGAGCGCGCGCGGGTCGCCGCGCGTGCGCACCACCACGTAGAGCCACGGCCACGGGTCCTGCGCGTGCGGGAGGTAGAACTCCGGGTCCGCCGGCGCGTCCACCCCGAACTGGTGCGCGTCGCCCACGACGCCGACGATCTCCCGCGGCACCTTCCCCGCCCGACTCGGGATGATCTGCCGGCCCAGCGCCGCCGCGGGGCGCTCCCCGGGCCAGAGCCGCCGCGCGAGCGCCTCGTTGACGATCACCACCGGCGGCGCGCCCGCGCCGTCCCCCTCGGCGAACTCGCGCCCCGCGCGCACCGGGATGCCCAACGCGGCGAAGTACCCCGGGCTCACCGCGCGGTCCTGCACCGAGCGGCCGCTCCCCGGCGCGTCCGGCTCGTTGGGCAGCCGCACGCGCGCGCTGTGGTCGTCGCCGCTCAGCGGCAGGCGCGACGCGAGCCCCACGGTCGCCGCCCCCGGCGCCGCGCCCAACCGCTCGCGCAGCCGCCGGTAGAACTCGACGACGCCCGCCCTGTCGTCGTGCCGCGCCGGCGGGAGGCCGACGTGGAAGGTCAGCACGTGTTCCACGCGCACGCCGGGGTCCACCGCGGTGAGCACGCGCAGCGTACGGATCAGGAGCCCCGCCCCCACGAGCAGCACGAGCGCGAGCGCCAGCTCCGTCACCACCAGCGCGCCGCGCAGCCGCTGCTTCGCCGCGCCCGCGGTCGTGCCCTTGCCGTCCTCCTGGATCGCCGCGTGCGGGTCGGCGCGCGACGCGGCGAGTGCCGGCGCGAGGCCGAACAGGACGCCGGTCGCCGCCGCCACCGCGAACGTGAACGCGAGCACGCGCCCGTCCACCGTCGCCTCGGCGAGCCGCGGGAGGTCGGCGGGGCCGAGCGCGCGCAGCGCCCACAGCAGCGCCGCCGCGACGACGACCGCGAGCGCGCCGCCGGCCGCCGAGAGCACGAGGCTCTCGGTGACGAGCTGCCGCACGAGCCGCGCGCGCGACGCGCCGAGTGCGGTGCGCACCCCCATCTCCCGCCGCCGCGCGGTGGCGCGCGCGAGCAGGAGGTTCGCCACGTTCGCGCACGCGATGAGCAGCACGAGCGTCACCGCGCCGAAGAGGACGAGCAGCGCCGGGCGCACGTCGCCGACGATCCGCTCGTGGAGCGGGATGAGCCGCACCCCGTAGTCCGTGTAGTTGCGCGGGAACCGCTCCGCCAGCCGCCCCTCGACGCCGAGGAGCTCCGCGCGCGCCGTCTCGAGCGTCGCGCCGGGGGCGAGCCGCGCGATCGCGCTCACGTGCCGCGCGTCGCGCGCGTCGATCTCGTGGTCCACCGCGACGCTCGCCCACAGCTCGGCGCCGGTGGGGAACGCGAAGCCCGGGGGCATCACGCCGACGACGGTGAACCGCTCCCCGTTGAGCGTGACCACGCGCCCGAGGACCGCGCGGTCGCCGCCGAACCGGCGCCGCCAGAGCGCGTCGCCGAGCACCACGGCGCGCGGGCCGCCGGCCTGCTCCTCCTCGGCGGTGAACGCGCGCCCGAGCGCGGGGCGCACGCCGAGCACCGGGAACAGCGACGCGGAGACCGAGGCGCCGTCGAGCTGCTCCGGCCGGTCGCCGCCGGTCACGTCGAACGTCCACGGCGAGTAGGTCGCGACCGGCGCGAGCGCGCGCAGCTCGCGGTTCCAGTCGACGACGGTGGGGAGCGCGACGCTCCGCAGCGCGTCCGGGTCGCGCGGCGCGGTCTCGAAGACCCGCACGAGCCGCTCCGGCGCCGCGTACGGGAGGGGGCGCAGCAGCACCCCGTTGACGACGCCGAACAGCGCGGCGTTCGCGCCGAGCCCCAGCGCGAGGCAGAGGAGGGCGAGGAGCGCGACGCCGCGGCTCCGGCGGAGCGCGCGGACGCCGTGGCGGAGGTCGAGCAGGAGGGTGTCCATGGCGGCACCTCGGCCGGTGCGTGGGGGGCGGGACTGCGTCGACCGAGGTGTGACACCGCGACATGGCGGAGCGTTGGGACGCGCGGCGACGGTGTCGCGCGGCTGCGGTGTCATCCTGAGCGCAGCGAAGGATCCAGGGCGTGATACGAGGGGCGTGCTCCGGCCCGCGGATCCCGGCCCCGCATCTCGCCCACGAGATCCTTCGGTCGCTCCGCTCCCTCAGGATGACTTCCGCCAGAGCCGGTCGGCGAGGTCGAGGAAGCGCATCCAGTCGTAGGGCGTGAGGTCGTGCCCCCCGCGGCGCACGTGGTACCCGCGGCGCCCCACGACCAGCGGCGTGTCGAGCGGCGGCATCTCCGCGTCGCCGATCGGCGGCTCGCCCCAGAGCGCCCACGCCGGCGACGCGCGGGCGAGCGAGAGGAACTCGCCGCGCGGGTCGGACCAGCGGTCATCCACCGCGCTCGCCACGTACAGCGCGCGCGGCGCGACGAGCGCGAGCAGCTCGTGCTGGTCGACCGGGAGGTCGCGCTCGCGGCCGGCGTACGTCGCGTAGCGGGGGGCGAACCAGTGCGGGAAGACGGCGGTGATGCGCTCCACCGTCTCGCCGTACCAGCGCCGCGCGAGCGCCGCGCCCCCCTCGCCCGACTCGTTGGAGACGACGAGCGCGAACCGCTCGTCCTGCGCCCCCGCCCAGAGCGCCGCCTTCCCGCCGCGCGAGTGCCCGACGACGGCGACGCGCGCGGCGTCCACGCGCGGGTCGGTCTGGAGGTAGTCCATCGCGCGGCTCGCGCCCCACGCCCACGCGGCGAGCGCGCCCCACGCGTCGGCCGGGCGCGGGGCCGTCGAGTCGCGCTCGAAGAGGCGGATGACGCCGTCGCGGAAGCGGGCCGTGTCGTCCGGCGCGAGCTCCCCGACCTGCAGCGCCGCGATCCCGTACCCGCGCGCGACGACCTCCTCGGCCGGCCAGAAGCCGGACTTCTCGCGGCGCGCGGGGTCGGTGATGGTCGCCGGGCGGTTGTTCAGCAGGAGGAAGACGGGCACGCGCCCGGGGCGGCCGTTAGGCAGAAAGAGCGTGAGCGTGAAGCGGTGCTCGCGCCCCCCCTGCGTGCTGACGACCGCGACCCGCCGCAGCGTCGCCGCGCCGGCCATCGCCCGCGGGTCGTCCTCCAGCGTCTCGAAGCGGAGCCGCTCCGGCCTGCCGGGGGCGCGGCCGTAGACGTGGGCGCGGAACAGCTCCAGCAGCTCGGCGCGCCGCCGGCGCCACGCGTCGCGGGTGCGGGCGCCGCCGAGCAGGTCGGGGAGCGCGTAGGCGGGGACGCGCGCCTCGTCGTAGTTGACGTCCGGCCGCTGCTGCGCGCCGGCCGCGGGCGCGCAGCCGAGCAGGGCGGGGAGGAGTAGATGTCTCGGCCGCATGGCCGGGAATCTATTGCTTTCCCTCAGGTGTGCACGGGGAGCGGCCGCCGTGGGCCCGTGCGGCGCGCCGCGGCCCGCGCGTACTCGTCGTGCACCCCGCGGTAGTCCCCCGCCTCGTACGGCCCGAAGACCTCCGCCAGCACGTTGGGCAGCTTGCGGTACGGCGACACCCCGAGGTCGCGCAGCAGCACGTCGAGGTACTGCTGGAACCGCGTGCTCACCGCGCACCCGCGCGACGCCTCGAAGTGGACGTGCGCGCGCTTCCACGCCCGCACGTGCTCGACGCTCCGCTCCATCTCCTCCACGCTCGGCAGCGCGAGCTCGCCGCGCAGCACCGCGCACAGCCAGAGCGTCCCCACCTCCACCGCCGGCACGTGCATGAAGCCGTGGTTGAACCCCGCGAAGCCGAGCCGCGGGATGCGCGGGTGCACGAGGTGGCGGTAGAGCTGCGCGCCGTCGTGCTCCCCCTCGAGCAGCGCGCGGTACCGCGCCGGCAGAAACGGGAACGCCGGCGCCTCGGAGCCGACGCAGAGGAGCACCAGGTCCGCGCCGACGGTGGCGGGCCCGCCCGCCGCGTCGTCGAGCCGCACGCCGTCGGGCGCGAAGCCCGTCACCGCCGCGCGGCGCGGCTGGATGCGCCCGGTCGCCACGTGCTCGTAGTAGCGCGCCGGCGCGAGCGCGGCGGCCGAGCGGAGGTCGGGGACGAGGCGGTGCGTGGGCTGCACCGCGGCGAGCCGGCGGCGCGCGTCCGCGTCACCGCGGGGCGCGTGCCGCGCGGCGTGCGCCATCACCTGCCGCCGCAGCACCGACTCCACCGTCGCCCAGAAGCCGGACACCGCGCCCCCGAGCCGACGGTGCAGGAACCGCTCGGCCGCCGTCGGGTGCGCCCAGCTCGGCATCATCACCGTGCCGGAGCGGTTGAACAGCGCCCACGTGAAGTGCACGCCGAGGATCCGCTCGGGGATGAGCCAGCGCGGCGTACGGAAGACGTGATGCACCGACCTCGCGCGCTCGGCGGCGAACGTCGCCATGTCGACCGCGCTCTTCCCGAAGCCGACGACGACGACCCGCCGGCCGTCGAGCGCGTCGAGCGACGCGACGTCGCGCTCCGTGCGCACCTCGCCGCGGAACGTCTCCTCGCCCGGGAGCCGCGGCCGCCGCTTCCCGTCGGTGTACTGCCCCACGGAGACGACGACGTAGTCGAAGCGCGCCTCGCCGTCTCCCTCGGGCGCGCGCCAGCGGAGGCGCCAGCCGTCGTCCAGCGGCTCGGCCGCGACGACCTCGTGGCGGAGCCGGACGTCGAGCCCGAGCGCGTCGACGGCGGCGCGGAGGTAGCGGCGGATCTGCGCGCCGGTGGGGTGCGCGTCCGGCGCGAACGGCCACGGGAAGTCGGAGAGGTGGTAGTGCGGCGCCATGTTCTGGAGCCGCACCTCGGGGTAGGCGACCGCCCACACGCCCCCCGGCTCGCCCCCCTTCTCGAAGACGACCGGCGCGAGGCCGTGCTTCTGCAGCACGCGCGCGGCGGCGATGCCGGAGATGCCGGCGCCGATGACGGCGACGTGCCTGGGCGCTCCGTCTGCCATGGGTGCTCCGGGTGCGGGACGTCGCCCAATGTGCGGGGCGCGCGGCGGGGGCGCTGTTCAGGATCGGAAAGACTTCGCCGGCCGGTGCCTAACGGCGGCGCCCTCCCCCCCGAACGGCCCGAGGAGGAGGGGACAGGATCGTTCGCACCATGCCGACCTCTCAGGGCTGAGCCAATTTCGCGCCCATCCGGGAGCGCGCTCCCGGACGCAGCCCCGGCGGCCTGTCCGGCCCGCCGCCCCCGCCGCACGGCGCGACGCCGCGCCGCGGCGCGCCCGACCCGCTCCCATCGAGCCCCGTCTCATGCGTCCCTTCGTCTCCGCCTGTACCGTCCTCCTCGGCCTCGCCGCCTCGGCCGCCTCGCTCGTGGCGCAGGCCGCCCCCGCCTCCGCCCCCCATGCCCCCGCCCGCGCCGCCGCCGAGCGGGCCGAGCCCGACCTCACCGCCGTGCGCGCCGCCACCGCCCGCTTCCGCGACGTCCGCGTCGCCGTCGCCGAGGGGTACGTGCGCGACCCGATGAACCTCTGCGACACCGCCGAGATGATGGGGCGCCCCGCGTCGTGGGGCGCGATGGGGATCCACTACGCCCGCCCCGACCTCCTCGGCATCACCGGCCCGCCGAACCCGCGCGTGAGCGGGACCGGCACGCACACCGACTTCACCTCGCCCGCGATCCTCATCTACGAGCCGCAGCGCGACGGCTCGCTCCAGCTCGTGGCCGTCGAGAACCTCGTGTTCAAGAAGGCGTGGGCGGAGGCCGGCCACGCCGCGCCGCCGTCGTTCCAGGGGGTGCCCTACGACGACATGGCCGACGACCCGGCGACGCCGGTCGACGAGGCGCACATGTTCGAGCCGCACTTCGACCGGCACGTCTGGCTGTACCGCGACAACCCGCGCGGGGTCTTCGCGCCGTTCAACCCGAACGTCAGCTGCCGCGCCCACAAGAACCCGGCCGGCCACTCCCACTCGGCCGCCCAACGTTAGGCTTGCAGGAGTTAGGCGCCCGGCCCGCGATCAGGTGACGTGCAGGTCGGCGCCGAACGGCCGCAGCCCGAGCGCGCGGGCGAGCGCCCGCGAGGCCGCGTTCTCCCACGACGTGCTGTAGAGGGGCACGAGCCCCGCGTCGCGGACCAGGCGCGCCCACGCGGCCACCGCGCGCGCGCCGTGGCCGCGGCGGCGGAACGCCGGCGCCGTCTCGACCCCCGCCTCCACCGCGGCGGGGGTCGCGCGCACGGTGGCGCACACGGCCACCGCCTCCCCGCCGGCCAGGGCGGCCACCACCAGCGCCCCGCGCTCGACGTCCTCCAGCCACGGCGCGAGGTGTGGACGCAGCAGCGCCGCACGCTCCGGCGTGACCACCGCGGTGTCCGGGGCCGCCGGCAGCGCGCGCGGGAAGTCGTACGCCGGCCCCTCCCACCGCCGCTCGACCGGCGTCTCCGGCCCGGCGCGCGCGAGCGCCGCCTCCACGCGCGCCGCGACGTCGGCCGCGGGGCGGAGGGCGCCGCCGCCGCGCTCCACCTCGCGGCACAGCGCCGCCAGCTCCCGCGCGAGCGCGTCGTCGAGGTCGTGGCGCACGCGCCACTCGCTCCCTTCCGCCGTGCGGCCGAGGAAGACGCGCGGCGCGGGGGCGCCGCCGGGCTCGTTCACGCGCAGCAGCCGGCCGCGCGCGTCGTGCGTGAACAGCGCCTCCACGTGGAGCCGCATCAGCGCGCGGTCGCCGCTCACGCGCGGCCTGCGGTGCGCCCGCCGCCGAGCGCGCGCTCCAGGGCGCGGACGAACCGCGCGTCGGCGATCGCCTGGAAGCCGAACGCGAAGCTCCCCTGGCTGCGCCGGAACGCGTCGAACCACTCGGCGTCGGTGAGCTCCACCATCGGCGCGAGCCAGCGCGCGTCGCGCCCGCGCACGCGCAGCCGGAAGTCCTCGTCCGCGCCGGACTCCAGCCGGTCGATGACGAACGTCCCGCGCAGCCAGTAGCGGCGCGGGCGCCCCTCGCCGGTGATGAGCCACACGCGCGTGCCGACCGCGTCGCGCGAGACGCGCTTGTTGGTCAGGAAGTACGGCTCGCGGCTCCCGGCGACGGAGTAGCCCATCCGCTCCGGGCTGTGGTAGACGACGGCGTCGCGCCGCGCGACGGCCCGCGCCACGGCGCGCCGGGTCAGCCGAAGCGGCGGCGCGTGCGCTCGCGCGCCTTGAGCTGCTCCGTCTCGCGGTCGCGCGGCGGAGCGCTCGTCTGGAGCGACGCGAGGAGCCGGTGCGCGGCGGCGGCGACTTCCTCCACCGCGCGGTCGAACGCCGCCTCGTTCGCGCGCGACGGGCGCGCGGTCCCGCTCAGCTTGCGGACGAACTGGAGCGCCGACGCGTGGACCTCGGCGTCGGTGGCGGGGGGCTCGAAGTTGGCGAGCGTCTTGATGTTGCGGCACATGGGCGGGTCCCTCCTACGGCCCCGAGATCCCGATGGTCACGCCGCCGGGGGCGCGCACCATCGCGAGCGTGACGCCCTCCATCACGCGCGTCGGCGCCATCAGCGCCTCGGCCCCTTCCCGAATGGCGGCGTCGAAGGTGGCCTGCGCGTCCTCGACGTGCACGTACGGGACGCTCCCCGGCGGCTCGGCCGGCGCGGTCTGGTGGATCCCGCCGCCGCCTTTCTCCGCGTACGCGAAGAGGTGGTAGTCGTTCCCCCCCATCGCGAACGGGGGGCGGAAGGTCCAGCCGAGCACCGTGGCGCACCAGGCGCGCGTGGCGGCGGGGTCGGCGCTCGCGAGCTCGGTGTGGGTGATGTGGCCGTAGAGGCCGCGCGTGGGGATGTGGCGCGGCGCGTCGGTCGACATGGGGGTCCTCGGCTGGCGGGAGGAGGAGAACATCGCCGCACCCGGGCGCGGCGGCAAGCGCCCGGGCGGACGGGGGCGCCTGGCGAATGCCTAACGGTAGACGATGATGGGCTGCGACGCGGGGAAGAGCCCGGGCGCCGACGCGACGATCGCCGCCAGGCCGTCGACGCCGCTCGACTGCATCGTGACGTCGGCCCGCCCGGCGGTGGTCGTCACGCAGACGCTCGCCGGCGAGCCCGGCGCCGCGAGTCGGACCACGCCGGCGGTCGCGGGGGTCACGCAGAGGGTGAGCGGGACGCCGGGCACGACGTTGCCGTCCTCGTCCACGACGCGGACCGTGAGCGCGCCGGTCCCCGCCCCCGCCTTGAGTTCGACGGGGAAGGGAGGGCCCGACAGCGAGCGCGGCCACCACTCGATCCGGCTCGGGAGCCCGGGGACCAGCCAGGAAGTGACCGAGATGATCGGCGTCCCGGCCGCCTCCACGAGCAGCGTCCCGCCCCCCTGGCGCCCGAGCGTCACCGCGCCGGAGGTCGCGAGGCCCCGCGCATCCGTCGTCTGCCTGGCATCGGCGACGGAGAGGTAGGGGCCGAACGGACGGAAGACCACCGGCACGCCGGCCACGGGGTTGCCGTATCGGTCCACCACGCGCACGGTCACCGGCAGCGGCAGGGTCGCGCCCGCGAGCCCCGCTTGATCGCCGCCGCTCACGACCAGCGTGCGCGCGGGCACGTCGGCGCGTGTGGTGAAGCGGAAGATCAGCGACCCGCCGCCAGGCACCGACGCGACGACGGTGTCGACGCCGACGGTCGTGCCGAGCGTGAACGCCGGCATCGCCGCGCGCCCCTCCACGTCCGTGGGGACCGTCACAGCCGTGCCGTGACCCATCGGCGTGAAGGTGACCGCGGCGCTCGCGACGGCGTTGCCGTGCGCGTCCTCGACGGTCACCGCCGGCAGCGCGCCCGGTTCCAGCAGCGTCCCGACGACGCCACCCCCCTGGACCGCCGCCGCCGCCGAGAGGCGCGCCGGCGCGCCGGGCACCCCGCCGGCGGTGAACAACAGCGCCTGGAGTACCGGCGCGCCGCTCTCCGCTATCACCCGCGCCGCGAGCGTGTTCTCGCCGACGCGCGGCCCGAGCTGCCACGCGCCGACGGTCGCCACGCCGCCGCCGTCGGTCATCGCGGTGTCGCCGGTCACCCGCCCGCCGCCGCCCTCCACCGTGAACGCGACGCGCACGCCCGGCACGCCGTTCCCCGCGACGTCGCGCACGACGACGGCGGGGCGCACGGCGACGGGAGTCCCGGCGGCCGCTGCCTGCCCGGGGCCCGCGCTCACTTCGACGGCCGCCGGCCGCCCCGCGGAGACCGTCGCGGTGAGCGCGAGCGGGGAGAGCGCGCCCGCCTGCGCGGTGAGCGTCTGCACCCCCGTCGCGCCGCCGAACGTCCACGTCGTCCGCGCCTCGCCGGCCGCGTCGGTCACCGCCGTGGGGCGCGTGACCGAGCCGGACTGCCCAACGGGGGCGAAGACGACGGTCTGTCCCGGGACCGGCCGCCCGGAGGTCGTGGCGACGCGCACGGCGACCGACACGGAGTCGCCCACCCGCCCAACGAGGGCGGAGCCGGAGACGGCTACGAGGCTACCGGGGATCGTGGGCTCCGGCTCGGTGGTACCGCAGGCGGTCGCGGCGAGCGTGAGGCACACGGCAACGGCCGCGGCCCATGGGAGAAGGTGCCGCAGGGAGGGGCGCAACGGGGGAGTACTCGCGGAGGGGGCGACGCACGGTCCGGTAGGCCGATCACGCCGTCGACGCGACGACGCTCGAAGCTCAGCCGAAAGCTAACGCCCCCGGCGAGCTTCCGGACCTGAGACGAACGCCCGCGCCTCGCGCGCGAGCGCGAGCCAGTCCTCGTCGTCGCCGCTGCCCGCCAGCGCGACCCACTCCTTCATCACGCGGCCGTGCCCCGGGTCGAAGCGGACCCCGCGCCCCGCTGCGATCAGCGCGTCGACGCGCGCCGCGGGGAGCTTGAGCACGAGCGCGCCCTGCGACGAGGTCATGGCGAAGATCTTCCCGCCGGCCTTGAGCGCGCCGGCGCCGAACGCTCGGCGGCCGCCCGGCGTGGGGGCCGCGTCCGCCGAGCCCTCGCGGCGCAGCTGCGCCGCGATGCGCTCGAACGCGGCCGGGATGGGCGACGGCTCGCCCGCGGGTGACGTGGCGCGCGGCTTCGCGGCGCGCACGCGCTTCTCGACGCTCATGGCGGTCCTCCGTTCGGCGGGCGTCCGTGCCCGCGCGGACACGCTACGCGCCGCCTCGCGCGCCGCAACCGGCCCGCGCATCAGAAACTCGTCAGACGGATGGCGGTGCGGCGGGCGCGCCGTAGTGGACGAGGACGTGCCACAGCCGCTCGAGGTGCTGCAGCGTCTGGTCGCGCGCCCCCCAGTCGCGCCAGACGTCGGGGCGCGCGTGAAGCGACGCCTCGGCCGCGCCGGCTCCAGCGGCATCAGCCGACCGTTAGGCCGCGAGGCCGGAGTCGCGGATGCGCCGCGAGCGGCGCGCAGCTCCGGCCGCTCCGACGCTTCGTCATGCCGCGGGCGCGCCGGACGTCGGCTCGGCGAGCGACTCGTTCGCGTCGAGGCAGAACGCGATCGACCCGCC
>JADMIO011000781.1_pt1 | contig 29115 bp, 21 predicted proteins | sample 8958161 | NCBI WGS metagenome assembly JADMIO01 (sample SAMN16585339, study PRJNA669376) | soil metagenome | isolation source: Crop rotation soil | place: USA: Cullars Rotation, Alabama | collected 2011 | reverse complement strand
ACGACCGTCGGATCGATATCCTGGGCTTCGACGGGCGGGGGCTCGATGTCGTCGACGATCATCAGGCCGATGGTCAACGCGGCGCGAATTACCGCGTCCTTGGTGAGCGATCCCTGACCCGCCCTAAGCGCAGCGCCTTCGAGCACGCCGTGATCATGATTGTTCAGCTGGACATTCAGAATGCCCGGGCTCAAGTTGAACAGATCTCGAATGCCGACGAACAGCGGATCGCAGCACTCCGTATCGTCGTTGTGAATCGTCTCGAGAATCGCGGTGAGCCGGTTGAGCTCGGCACGTTCGTCGGTCGAAAGGTTCTTCCGGTTTTCCTCGATTTTCTGAAGCTGGCCGAGTCGATTGGCCACTCGTTCGCGCTCGCGACGCTCGCGTTGGTCGATGTCGCGAAAGCCGATCTTAGTCACTGCAACCATAATAATCTCCTAGTAAAAAGCATCCAGTCCCGGCAACTGCGCATCGCCCTAACAACATCTACTCGACTGCTCCTTCATCTACGCTAACTACGGTTCAACTCTCCACTGAGCAAACTCGGCAAAATATAAGGCCACCCCACAGCACCACCGTTCGGGCTGATGCTTCGATACCTCAGCACAGGGTACGCTGCGCGTATTGAAGCCCCCCAATGGCGCGTGGCTACCGCTCAAGAGACAGCCCTTTTGATATTTCATAGAATCAATCACTTCGTACAACCAAGGCTTCGACAGGCTCAGCCCGAACGGTGGTTAAATGGTGCGCTACGCATCAAATAACCGTTCGCCCTGAGCTTGTCGAAGGGCCAGCCATCTTCTTCCTTACTCCTCACTGCTCGTCCTCGTTCTGCGCAGCTTCGTCGCTGCGAATCCTGTCGATCATCGCGTCAAGCGCAACCAGCGCTGCCGCCGCATCGAGAATCCCGGCGCCGCATCCCGGACGTGGTTTTTCTCCAAACGCCTGCGCCGAATCCACCAGCAATGCTCGTGCACTGACGCTGTCGAGCGGGACAGCGCGTCGCGCAGCCCTCGCGGCCAGCAATGCCGCGGCCGCCGCGACAAAAGGCGATGCGAAGCTGGTGCCGGTGACGACCTGGTAACCCTCGAGACCTGCGCTCAGCACGCGCTCGCCCGGCGCACATAACGCAACGTGCTCACCGCGGGTCGAAAAATTCGTGACAGTCTTGTCATCCGCCACGGCACCGACAGCGATCACTCCATCGTGCGCCGCCGGCCAGTAACGCGTCTCCATGCCGTTGTTCCCGCTCGCCGCGACCAGGATGCATCCGCGAGCAAGCGCATAACGCACGACATCGGCGTGCGGCTTGGGACTTGCGCTAGACAATGCGGAATCGTCGGTGCCGAAGCTCATGTTGATGACCTTGGCGCCGAGATCGACGGCGAGCTTCACCGCGGCGTCGAGATCGGCAATGGCGCCCAGACCCACGGGGCTGGGACGGTTCGGCAGCTTCGCCGCGGCGAGTGCGCGCAAAGGGATCATCTGCGCCTCGCCCGCCAAACCCGGCGGCATGCGCAGCCCGATGCTGCCGATGATTCCCGCGCACGCCATGCCGTGGCCGACAAAATGATCGGTGGGATTGGTGTCGTAACGTTGATGCTCGCCGAGGAGCTTGATACCTGGAGCAACGGCATCGCTGCCGAGATGCACGGTGTCGAATCCCGTTCGAAGCCGTCCCGCGACCTCGGGATGATCGAGCGCAACTCCGCTGTCGACCAGGCCGATCAACGTCGCCGCGTCCCCCGGCTCGTACGCGAGCGCTTCGGGCGCGCGAATCATTGCGCGCGGCGACCACGCGGCGTCGCTGTCGGGATCGACCGCGATGGGCGTTCCGGCATCGAGCGGACTCACCGCAACGTAATTCGGGCTCGCCGATGTAACGGTTGGAATCTGCGCCAATGCTTGCGCGAGCGCGCCAATGGCGGTGCCCGGCGTGACCTTGATGAGGAAGGTCCGAGCCAATCCTGACATCTGCTCGACCTCATCAAAATGGCAGTGACGCTTTCCCGGAGTGAACCACGATGCAGCCGCGGCATGCACACGCGCGATGTGCGTATCGCCGGCAAAACGGCGGACGATGCGATCGACCGCGCCACCATCGATCGCGGTAGCAGGCATGGAGTGTCCGCGGCGTATGTCGAACATCGACGGGATCGCATCGGGCGCTTCGCCCAGCGCAAGCGTCATGAGCACGCTGCCCGGCAGGCAGTAGGTGCGTTCGCCCGGGGCGGCCCAGGGCAAGGCAAGCGAGCGAATGGTCATTGTTTGTCTCCGCTCGACATCGATTCACCGGTCGTGCTCTGCACCGGTGCTGCGTCCGACGACGCAGGTGCAAAGGGCGTGAGATCGAAGCTCAGCGTCGCGGCCTGCGCGCCCGGAGACGCGATCGAAAGCTCACCCGCCCATTGATGCGGCTGTGGCGCCAGCAAAAGCTCGCGGTCGCTTGCCTTGACCACGGCGACGGCTTGTCCGCCGACCAGCACGCGCGGAACCGCTCTGCCCGTTGCCGCATCGCTCATCAGATTGTGTCCGCGAACGCGAAGAAATTGAGGCTGGTCCGCGTCGTCATCAGATGCACGCGTAACGGGCAGCACATGATCGATCGATGGCGCCGACGCGCGCTCGAGTGCCTGCCGCAATCGCTCGACCGGCAAGCCTGTGACTCGACCGATCGCCGATACCGCTCCCTTGGCATTCAATTCCTTCAGCTTGTCGACCGTGCGCACGCCGATCCATTCGAGCTGGCGACGGTTTTCTTCGGTGAGACTATCGTCCTTGAGGTCATCGATTGACCGAGCCTCGGGATCGTCGGCCAGCGCGGTCGCATTTTCCTCGATCATCGGCCGGGTGATGGCAGCGAAAACAAGGTGGAACACGCTCGCCTGGGTGTCGGCGGAGCTCGCGGGCCGGATGCGAATTTCGCTGCGCGCGAATTCGACATGCGCACGCAAGTCGAGGGTAATGTCCTTGATCGCGAACGTCAGCGGCAGATTCAAATTGCGCGCTTTCATCGCCATGGCCGACTGCGCCTTGTCGAGCTGGCTTTGCACGGCCTGGATGAAATTTTCCAGCGGCAAGGTCGCGGCTTGCTCGTTCATGCTGAAGTCCCTTGCGCCAGCACGACCGTCAGCCGGTTTGGCGGAAGATCGAACGAGGTGCGAAAAACAAAGCGCGGCAGCTCGGCGAGCACGGCAAGCGCGCCGTCGCGCGTTTCGAGTGCGACGTCGACGGGCAGCGACAATTCCATCGAAGTGGCGTGCGTGCCGATCTCACCGGCGCTGACGAGCATGCCGTCGGCCACGTCGCTCAACATCTCGGAAAGCTCGCGTCGTTGCGTCATCGCGGCGCTCCGGGCGGTGCAGACGGCGGTGTTGGCGCCGTGCCGGCTGGTACTGTTTCGGATGCTGCCGGCGGTGTGCTCGGCGGAATCAATCGCAACGGCTCGGCGGCACGCACCGGAGCGACGGGCAGATTGCGCGAATGCCGATCGAGCAAGGTGCGCTTGGCATCGTCGATAAAGCGATCGAGGGGTACCGTCTCGCTGGCAAAGTTGATTTTGACTTCGCCGAAAAGCTCCGCCTTGAGCTCGCTGTCCGATTGCACATTGACGCCGACCGTCGATACCTTGGTCGAAGCCATGGGCTCGCTCGAACCCGCGCGGCGTCCCCACTCTTCGCCGCCAGTCGGTGGGTCGCCCGACGTCGCGTACTGCACCGCTGCGTGATCTGCCGCGGCTGCGCGAAAGCGAAGGCGCGCGCTGATGGTGCCGTCCTTGATGATGATGCGATTCATGCCCAGCAGCACCATGGTCGAAAGCGTCTGCAGCCGCGATCTCGCGACGCGCTCACGCGCTTTGGGAAGCAGCTCCTGCTCCAGAAATTCGGGCGTGAGCTCGGCGCCTTCGTGACCATAGTCGGAGAGCCAGGTCGGCGAGTTGGCGTCGTCTTCACCATCGTCGGCATGCGGGACCGGCGCCAGGGATAACTCTCCGTCCTTGCCCTCAAGCATGATGTCGCGCGGATGCTGCTCGACCAGGTAGTCGCGTGCCTGATTCGCCGAAACGTTCTCCTGCGTAAACTGGTCGAGCGGCTTGGAAACCGCGGCGACCAGGTCCGCAAAACTCTGCATCTGCCGGATCGACGAATCGACCATCGCGTCGAACGTCCCGTGCACGAGCGATGCGACGAACGCGGGAAAGTCGAGCTCATCGCTCAACGCGCCCGCGCGCCGTCCCAGCGCATCGGTGGCCATCTCCCTTTTTGTCGTCGTCGTCGCCGGTGCGCCGATGCCTGCATCGGAAGATGGTTGAACGGGCTCGACGATTTCCCGCCCGAACGCGTCGCGTGCGAGGCCGTATGCGGTGGACGGTCCCGCGCCGCGCGGCTTATCGGGCGGCGGAGGCGGAAGGGCGAAGGAGTTCGCTGACATGTCGAGTGCTTATAGGAAGCTGTGCTGGATCCAGCGTCCGTAGCGCGCGTACGTGCCGTCACCGAACAACTGCACATCGATCGCGGCCTTGTGTGCCGGGCCGACGAACTGATCCCACGTGAAATCAAAGTGGATCTTCATCGACGCGCACGGCTGCCGGCTCATATCTGGCGTGGCCACCGCTCCATCGGAGCGCATGAGGTAGAGAGAGGTGCCATCCGGGAGTACGTGGAACATCCGCGTTCGATTATCGTAGACCGTGTTGTCGTGAGAAATGGTCGCTTTCACTTTCAGGCCGACACCGATCGCATCGTTCACATACGTGTTTTCGATATTGATGTTGCCTATCGACACGCCGTTGTACTGCCAATAGATGTTGAAGTCGGCGCCGATTTTGTCCAGCCATCCCAGCGTCCAATCCTCGATCTTGATTGGCTCAGCGCTGACAAACGGTTTCGGGTTCTTCGGCGCCACGTCGTTGGGATTCTTGATCTGGTTGAACGCATCGAGCTCCCAGCTCACATCGCCCGAGCTGCTGGTCACGGCGCCGACGATGATGCCGATGGCCGACACCACCGCCCCTGCATCCATCGCCCGTCCATCGGCCAGCCGGCGTTGTGGCTGGTTGAGCGCAAGCGCGCTCGATTGCAGCCATTGGCTGCTTTGCTCGTAGGTGCCATCGCCGTACAAATGCAGCTCGGTCATCGCCAGCACGTCGGAACCGATGGACCGCGTAAAGCGATAGTGGAAACGCACTCGCAACGCGGCGCACGGACCCGGCTGGTACAGGATGTTGTCGTCCATGATTTGCGCACGCACGTGCAAGCCCCAACCGACCGCGTCGTTGGTGCCGATATTGCCGATGCGAATGTTGCCAAGCGACGTGCCGTTGTATTGCCAGTCGACCGAGAACCACGCGCTGATGTCGTCGATCACGCCGCCGGACACCGGCCATTTGTCGAGACGAATGGTCGGCGCATCGCGATAAGGCGCGGGGTTCGCCGGCGCGACGTCGTTGGGATGCTTGCGTTGCGCGAACTGATCCAGCTCCCAGGTCACGTCGCCCGCGCTGTCGCGAATCGACGTCAGCAAAAAGCCGCCGATAGCGATTGCTGCCGACACACCTGCATCCATTGCGCGTGAGCGCACGGGTGGTGGCTCTGCGAGCGGCAGTGCGTCGCCGGATGCCGAGATATCGCCTGCGGCCTGGCCTCGCGCAAGCGCACGCGTCGCCTGAGTTGGCAAATAAGCCTGCACATAGCCCGGCGGCGGTGTGGTCTGGCCGGTATTCGCGGTGAGGCCGTTGGGATTGCCCGAATGCAGGATCTGTCGATTGGGCGGGTCGCCGGTAATCGCTGCCTCGTACTGCTGGGTGAATTCGTCCCAGCCCATGATGTAGCGGCTGCCGGTCGCGTGGGTCTCTGCATAGGCGCCGGGTTTGCCGGGCGTGCCGACGACGCGGTCCCACGGATCGGCGATACGCACATACGTCTTGTTGCCGTCCGAGTACATACCGGTCACGACAATGGCGTGCAGATTCGGCGGCACGCCCTCGCTGACCCACAACGGGCCATTGTTCGCGAGCAATGTGCGGAAGCTGTCTTCCGTGTAACAAACCGGCGGCGCTGCCGTCAGGCCCATCTCGGACGCAAACTTGGAATTGTCGTCGGTGAGAAGACCGCTCGCCGTCGAGCGCTTGCAGGTTTTCGCGACGGTGTCCGGTGTCAGGCTCACGCGGTCGCGCCAGCCCACGATCATCGCGCCTGCCGCGGCCCAACAAGAGTAATCGGTCGGCTGCGCAACCAACTCGACGTCGTCCCAGTTGACGGTGAATGATTCGGCGGCCATCGCTCGCGAAGCGAGACTCTGCGCGCCTGCAAATTTGCCCAGCTCCTCTCGTATCGCTTGTGCGTCGAAGCGTTCGCTAAAGGGATCCAGAACTTCGGCGTCACCGCCGTTGTCGTTGATGAAGTCCGCGAGCTTGCTTTGGAAGCTTTCCCAGAGGAGCTCGCCACCTTTGAAAATGGCGCGCTCGGTACCGGGGAATCCCAGGGTCGCGCGATCGGCGCCGCGCGTGTAGAAGGTGGTCTTCGGTCCTTCGAGGATGTAGCCGAACTGACGGTGGCCGCTGACCGGATGGTCTCCCGTGCGCGGGGTATTGATGGTCGTCACCACATAGAACTGCTTTTGCTTGTCGCTGATGACGATGGCGGCATTGTCCGGTCCGAGCATGTCGAGGAAGAACACCGTGCCACGCGGATTGGCGGAAGCCAACCGCTGCTCGTCGACCGCTTCGTAGGGTGTGAAGTCGCAGTAGGTCGTGTTGATGAAACTGTCGATGTTGCGAATAAAGTGCTCCAGAAGCTTGGGTCCGTCCCAGCCGGCCGGGAATCTTCGGATCAGCACTTTGTAAAAATCGAGGTTGAGATCGCCGACGGCCGCGTCGAGGGTCTGCACCGAAAAGCCGCGTCGCGTGATCTCGTTCACCACGTCGGTCGGCGGATCCCATTGGAAGATATCCATGTAGTCGCGGCCGTATTTGCGCGCCTTTTGTCGGTCTTCGAGACCGACCACCATGGCTTGAGCGAGCCTCGTCCGCTGCGCCTGCGACGTCATGCGCGTCTGCGTGCCCGGTTCCGCGAGCGCCAGCGCACTCGACTGCAGCCACTGGCTGCTCTGCTCGTACGTTCCATCGCCGTAAAGATGCAGCTCGGTCACGGCGATCACGTCCGAGCCGATGGACCGGCTGAAGCGATAATGGAAACGCACTCGCAATGCTGCGCAGGGTCCCGGTTGATACAGGATGTTGTCGTCCATGATCTGGGCGCGCACATGCAACGCCCAGCCGATCGCATCGTTGGTACCGATGTTGCCGATGCGGATGTTGCCCAGCGACGTTCCGTTGTATTGCCAGTCCACCGAGAACCAGGCGCTGATGTCGTCGATGACCCCGCCCGACACGGGCCACTTGTCGAGGCGGATGGTCGTCGCATCGCGATAAGGAGCAGGATTGGTAGGCGCTACGTCGTTGGGATGTTTGCGTTGTGCAAACTGATCGAGCTCCCACGTCACGTCGCCCGAGCTGTCGCGCACGCTCTCGACGATGAAGCCGCCGATCGCGATCGCTGCGTCGGCGCCGCCACCCATCGCTCGCGCGCGAGGCGCCGGCGGTTCGGTCAGCGGCAGTGCATCGCCTGATGCGGCAATATCGCCCGCGGCAAATGTGCGGCCCGCAGCACGGCCGCGGCCAGTGCCCGTTTGGCCCATCGCCAACCCGGTGGCAAGCCCGCGCTGCACGCCGGTGAAAAAATCGACCGGCGAAAAATCCGCGCCGATGCGCAGCCCCACCGTGACGCCCTGGAAACTGGTGTTGTCGAAAAGCGCGAACGCGCCGCCGATGAGATCTCCGCCCGCGGATATCGTGGTCGCCGTGTTCCAGCGACTGAAGTTTTCGATACCGCCGCGCGTCACCGTGATCTGTACCGTGCCGGTGATCGATGCGATCAAGCTGAAATCGATCTCTTCCGTGCCGTAAACGCCGAACTCACCATCGGCGCCGAGTATCAGGCCGATGCCGAGCGCGCCACCTTGTCCAAGGCCTGGCGAGGTTGCAGCGCCGACACCGATTGATACACTTGCAGCGCTCGCGGCGCCCGGCAGTGCTTGCAACAACGGAGCAAGCGGACCGGTGAAAAGGCCGAGTGCGGTCTGTATCAGCGATTTCTGGAATGCGCCTAGCCGCTTCACCGCCGGTGCAGTGACTGGTATGGGTTTGCCCGTGAACGGGACCAAGGATGCATCGAGCGCTTGTGCCGGCACGGGTTGCGCGCCACCGTTGCCGGTGGGTGACGGCTGCGTCTGCGGTGCCGTCCTGGCTGGCAAGGGCCCGAAGCCGTCGTCGTACGGCACGGCTTCTGATGGTGCTGCGCGGGCGGTGCCCGAGCCATTGCCATTCGTCTTCGGCACGGTGTCCGGTGCAGCGCTTGCACCGCCATTCGAACGCGCGGGTTCCATGCCCGGCGTCGCGTCATCGCCCGCCCACTCGAGCGAGGCTTGCCCATTGTTGTTGTAACCCGCGGCACGCTGTTGACGATTGGGCAGCACGCGAACGCGATGCATGCTGCGTCCTGTCAGCCCCTTCAGCGAGACATAGGGACTCGCGTCGGTGGGCCTAACCGCAACCTGCATGGCCCCGCCCTCGTTTTCATGCACGGTGGCGAGACCGAAATAAAGCTTTTCCTTTCCAACGAATCGCGCCAGCACGTCGGGCGGCACGATGAACACGGCTTCGCCACCGGCAATCTTCAATGGGCCGGCTGCGCGCGTCGAATAGAAATTGGCAGTTGTCCTGCGCGCCTTGCCATCGGGCCCGAATAATCCGGGCTCCGAACCGAGGACGACTTCCGCGCGCTGCGGAGGACCTTCGGCGCGAATGCTAAAGCCGAGCATCGGGAAACGATCGCTTACTTCAAGCCGGGTGGGACGTATCTGCGCGGGCATGAGGGTCACCTTTTCTGACGGGGATCGGGATTGTCGATGGCGGGCAACGCCTTGGCACGCGCTTGCGCATCGTCACGCGCCTGAGCAGCGCGCTTGTCGAAATCGGGCAGCGACGCGTGGATCAGCTCGAGCGGATCGCTCGCGTCCATGAGGTCAGCGATCTTGCCGTGCTCACTTTCAAATCGGTCCAGCGCGTTGCCGAGCACCGCCGCGAGCAATTTGGCGTGCGTGGGACCGAATGCCATGCGGCTGTGAAAGTGCACGGACTGCGACTCCGGCTGGAATTGTCCGAAGTCGATAAGAAACTCGAATGCGTTGTGGCTGACCTCGAAGTAATTCGCGTAGCGCGCGAGCGGCGCTTTTTTAGGACGGCTTTCTTGTTGATTCGGCATCTGCACGGGTCCGAGCTCGAGTCTCGTCCCTTATCGCAACCGATGTGCCACGCCGTGGTGGGAGTTAACGCATTGATATCCTGAATAACCACGCATCCGGTGCCGCAAGCATGTGACGACGTCAGTGTCACACCGGGTTACGCGCGCGTTACACGTGTTACACGGCAGGCGAGGTTAGAACCCGTTTAGGGAAACGCCGCAAAACTTGTCATCACCCGAGCATCCTGTATCAGCGTTCGCACTGAGATTCTAGGGTTTTTGGTTGGACCATTCTTTCTAATTTGGACTTCCTTCCTTCGACAGGCTCAGGACGCTCGGAAACCCTTCGCTCAGGACTGATCGGAATACCTAAGCTCAGTCCGAACGGTGCAAATTTTTGTTGACCTTCTTTCTAATACCGTTCGGGCTGAGCCCTGTCGAAGCCCTGGTCCGGCAAGGTAAGGGCACATCGTGGCGAACGGCGGCTTTCGCAAAGCTCCCTAGCGCTTATCCCGATCCGCTTGAGTGACCTGATACTTCGCGAGCTTGCGATACAGCGTCATGCGCGAGCAATTGAGCTCCTTCGCGGCTTCCGCCTTGTTGCCCTGGCTGCGCTGGAGCGCCGCCATCATGCGCTCGCGCTCCGAGCGCGGAGTCGTTCGATATTGGCCGAACACTGCCTGAAACGCGGTCGGCAGATGCTCGAGCGACAGCGCACCTTCAGGCGGATCGATGAATACACACTCGATCAGGTTACGCAGCTCGCGCACGTTTCCCGGCCACGTGTGCGCAAGCAGGCAATCGAGCAAAGCCGGCACGGGCAATCCGACGTGAAGTCCGTCGCGAAGGTTGAACTCGGTGATGATATGTTTGGCGAGCAGAGGGATATCCGCCTGCCGCTCGCGTAACGGAGGAATGATCAGGCGGGCAACGTTCAGGCGATAAAACAAGTCGGCGCGAAAGCGATGTGCCGCGACGTCGGCTTCGAGCTCCCGATTAGTCGCGGCAATCACGCGCACATCGACCTTCTCCGCGCGTGTGCTGCCGACCGGCTGCACTTCGTGGGTTTCGAGAACACGAAGCAGCTTGGCCTGGGCATACAGACTGAGCTCGCCGATCTCGTCCAGAAACAGCGTTCCGCCGTTGGCGTCTGCGACCTTGCCGCGGGCATTCGTGTGCGCGCCCGTGAATGCGCCGCGCACGTGGCCGAACAGCTCGGACTCGATAAGCGAATCGGGGAGCGCGCCGCAATTCACGACGACAAAGCGCGATGCCGAGCGCGGGCTTAGATCGTGAATCGCATGCGCAATTCGCTCTTTACCAGTCCCCGTTTCGCCGGTGACGAGCACGGTTGCCTGTGAGCGCGCCACTTTGGGGAGATAAGCCCGCAAGGCGTTCATCGCGGCCGTCTCTCCAATAATGGCATGATCGAATTGCAGCATCCACGCACTCCTGGACGCGATCTCGCGCGGTTGACTTCGGAAGTGCCCTCGCGAGGTGTAATCGCGAATCCCTCCGATGCGTTTGACGCGCCACGTCTGTTACCCGACGCGCTATGCGGTCGTCGAGTAAGTCATCCAGCCAGTCGACCTTCGGTCATGCGTGCGTTCGAACGCTGGTCATGCGTTACTTCCAGAAGTGCTGTTCAACGATTTGTCGTTATCGTCTGCGCTCTCCGCGTCAGCCGACGCTAACCTAGCCCCCTTGGAATGGCGTGCACCAACTCGATGTCGTGACAGGATTCAACACGCCCCTCAGTGCGACATCCAAGTGCAATCGAGTTGCATTGGGGGGTGAGGTCTCAAGCCAAACGAACGAGGTGCGACGTGTGGCCCGGCACCTGTGATTCACGTTCACTCGAGCGTTGCGCTGGTCGAGCTGCTCGCGGTAGCACCCGCAAATGCTTCGTTGGTTCGACGCTGCGCTGGGGTTAGCTTGTGGACAACAAGTTAGACTGCGCAAGCACTCGTTGTCAAGTTTGCCGATTGAAATGGTTACCGATCCGTCGCGCTATTCTAGTGGTTACATGAAGAGCGATGCTTAAGTGCATAGAGTTGTGCGTAATTGTTTTAGTCCAGTATGCAGCAGGCAAACCGATCGGGTCTAACTGCGCAACACAATTCACGTGCTCACTCACGCAAGGCGCAGGCAATCGCCACTCAGCTCGCAAGCTCGCGGACATCCGATGAGACCGAGGGTCCGGTCGATTTCTTCGTGAAAGATGTCGATGGCTCGTTGCACACCTGCCTCGCCCCCCGCCGCGACGCCATACAACATCGGACGACCGACCAGCACGGCGTCGGCGCCGAGCGCGAGCGCTTTGACCACATCGGTGCCGCGCCTGATACTGCCATCGATCATGATCGTCATTCGCTGCCCCACCTCGGCAGCGACCTGCGGTAACAGATCGACCGGACATACCGCGCCGTCGAGCTGCCTTCCGCCGTGATTGCTGAGCACGATGGCATCGACACCGCGGCGTGCAGCCTCGTCCGCATCACGCGGATGCAATACACCCTTGAGGACGAACGTCCCTTGCCACGCGTCTCTTATCCACGCCAGGTCGTCCCAGGTTAGCGTCTGGTCTTTTCCCTGGCTGATGAATCTTGCCGCGCTTTTCATGCCGCGCTGCTCGGCCGGCAGAAAATCGGTGACGTTCTCGAATGAAGGCATCCCATGGGTAAAAAATCGCCACAGCCATCCGGGATGCATGAGTACCTCCACCTTTGGCGTGAAGCGCAGCGCACCGGACGACGTGTAGTTCCTTCTATCGTCGGTGCGATTTCCGTACATCGTTCCGTCGATGGTGAGCACGGGGCTTCGTAGCCCGCACCGCGCGCACGCTCGATCAACCTGTGCGTGACGCTTTTGTCGCGCATGGCCGACAGCTGGAACCAGAGGCGTCCTCCCGCCTGATGGGCAACGTCCTCGAGTCCCACATTTGAAGCAGTGCTCAAGGTAAAGGGAATGTCGGCGCTTGCCGCGGCTTTCGCCATCATGACGTCGGCACGCGGCCGCACCAGGCCGGCAAATCCCATGGGCGCAACGACGATCGGATTGGATACTCTTTTTCCAAGCAAAGTCACCGAGGTGTCGCGACGCGACACGTCGACCAGACCTCGCGCATGGAATGCGATTTCGTCGAACGCCGCTCGGCTGCGGCGCAAGCTCACTCCATCCTCGGCGCTGCTTTCGACATAGTCGACGACGAATCGAGGCAGTGCTCGATGCGCGATACGCTGGAGGTCGGCGATGCTGAGCGCGTCGGCCAGCTTCATCGATGCGGCGACGTCGTGCACGCTTCGTGGCGACGCGGCATGATCGCATCGCCATTCGCTCGGCAGCGTTCCCGAAGCCCTACTCCGATGCTTGCAAATCCGCGCGCTTTCGCGATCGACATCGATGATCGGCGAATCAGCGCCGCAATGTCCCGTGTTGTTTGAGAAGCTCTTCGTTCACACACGTTCGCATTTCACCCGAACGAAGATAGTCGGTGAGATATTTCATCGAAAGATAACGAATGTCTCTCAGGCTGCTGTCGCTATAAAAGGCAGCATGCGGCGTCAGGATCAACCTCTCGTCGAGCCACTCCTCGCCTTTTATCCACGCGGCGATCAACGGGTCGTTACGATCCAGCGGCTCGGTCTCGAAAACATCGAGGCCCGCGGCACCCAGGGTGCCTGCTTCGAGCGCATTGCGAACAGCGTCGAAGTCCACCAGCGCGCCGCGCGAGGTATTGATCAGCACCGCACCCGAAGGCAGACACGCCAGCGCCTTTGCGTCGATCATGTGCCTGGTTTCGGCAGTCAGCAGGGCATGGATGCTAACGACGTCGCTGCGTCGCAGGAGCTCTTCCAGACTGTCGAAGCGTTCGAAGCCAAACGCGAGCTCGTGCCCGACGGGCAGGTAAGGATCGTAGAAGCCCACCCGCATGCCGAACGCCTTGAAGCGAAGCGCGGCCGCGGTGCCGATGCGACCGAGCCCGACAATGCCGACCCGCAACTCCGGCAGACGGCGCACTGTTTTCAACGACCGCGCATCCCACGAAGCATTCGATCGACGCAGGCGCCGGTCGTAAGCCTGGATGCCTCGAAGCAGATTGAGCGCAAGGGCGACGGCGTGATCGGCGACTTCGGTGGTTCCATAATTGGGCGTGTTCATGACGGGAATACCGCGCTTTGCGGCCGCGACCAGATCGACGTGACCGTATCCGACACCACCCTGTTGTATGGCGCGGCATTTCACCAGCTTTTCGATGACATCGGCTGGAATACGATGCGCGCTGCGGCAATTCAACACCGCATCGGCTTGCGCATAGTCGTCATCGTTTTCCAGTCGTCCCTGGACTGAACGCCGATAGTAAAGCTCCATGTCCGCGCCGGCAGCGGCGAGCTCGATGTCGGGCTCCTGCTCGAACAAGGGATCGATGACTAATATTTTCAACTCGTGTACCTCCATTGATCGTCACGCATGCCGCGCGAGCGAAACACTACCTGATCTGCTCGAACGCTTCCCACGCTGCGACCAGGGCGTCGTAATCGAAGCCCTTTTTTTCCGCAGCGTCCAACAACACGCGCTCGCGGCGCAGAAGTAAATCGATACCCTCGGCGAGGCGCGGCACGAGTGCCGTTGGAATGATGACGGCGCCGTGCCGATCCGCATGGATCAAATCCCCGGGACGAATTTCCAGACCGAAGACGTTAACGGTGCGATCGAAATCGAGAAGATGCGCAAATCCCGCGCCGGGGCAGACGTTACCTCCCAAAAGCTGAAAGTCCGGCGCGAGCTCACCCAGATCCCGAATGGCACCGTTGGTAATGGCCCCTTGAACCCCCAGGCCTTTGTGAATGGCAACGTTCAGACCGCCCCAGATGCAACCGAATCCCGGGCGCAAGCCGCAATCCTCCATGACCGCGATCGTCGGGCCGGGACTCGACGCCACATATCGATAGTAATCGAATCGTCGAGCACGGATGACGTCGGGCGGGTCGAGCGCAGCCTCCGAGGAAATGAATCGTGCGGTGCGCGCAAACCCCACCATCGCAGGCAGCGCCGGATCTACGGCGATGACGGAATCGAGCGTGTACCCCTTTCCACGCCGCTGTGGATCGAGCATGGTGATCGCATTGCATACCGTGGGCGTGTCCACGGATCGAAGCCGGTCCAGCAGCTCAGCGCTTAGCTCGATGCTCATTAGCGTTTTTCTCCTTAGGGTATTTCAGAATTTTGCCCGACCTGGTGATGTTTTGCGCAAGCCCGGCCATCATTAAGTGGACACCATGATCGTGGAATCGCGACCCGCGAAGTGCTGAATTGAGGCTTCGGCTGTCGACATGCGGTGGATCAGCCTTGACGTTCGTGCGTCGCAGCGAAGGAGAAAACGACGATGGTCGCGCGCGCCCGATGCTTCAAGCTCCACCTCAGACCGCACAACTTGGAAGCGAGGCAACACCAATAAGACTCTAGCAGCGCGTGACGCGTGCACCGTCGGCTGGCCGCGCTTCACCGACCAAATTATAATCGCTGACATTGACCGACCAAGGGAACATGATGGCACTGCCTCGCACTTTGCTGTGGGTGCTGTTCGCAATCACGGCCTACGTCGCGACGCCCGCCGCAGTCGCTTCGCCGCAGAGCGGATGGTGGTGGAACCCTGCCGAGAGCGGCCGCGGTTTCTTTATCGAGATCTCGGACAACTTCGCCTTCATCGGTGCCTACGTTTACGCGCCCGATGGACGCGCCGACTGGGTCGTGTCGCAGGGAACGATGGCGAGCCCCACCTCGTTCAGCGGGCGACTGCTTTCGTTTCGCGGCGGGCAGACGCTGGTGGGCGACTACCGGGCGCCTGGCACCCCGACCGACGTCGGCGCCCTCAGCATCCAGTTCATCGACGACACTCACGCTACGCTTACGTGGCCGGGCGGCACGGCGCAGATCGAACGGTTGGCGTTCGACACCGGCATCGCGGAATATGCGCCCAAGACCGGATGGTGGTGGAACGATCAGCAAAGCGGCACTGGCTGGAGCATCGAGGTCCAGGGTGACACGTTGTTCCTCGTGGGCTTCATGTACGCGGAGACCGGCAATCCGGTCTGGTACTACTCATCCGGCCCGCTCTCGACGTTCTCGTCGTACAGTGGAACCCTGCTGCAATTTGCAAACGGGCAGGCGATCGGTGCCCCCTATCGGGCACCGTCAGCGCCGGTGTCGGCCGGCACCATTTCGATCGAGTTCAGCGCGGCAGACAAGGCCGAGATGACGATTTCCGATGGCACAGCGTCACCCGGCGTCCAGGTAAAGCGCACGCAAACGCGCACGATTACGCGAACGCTGCCCGCACCGGCAATTGTTGCACCTCAGAGATGGGAGGGACTGTTCTCGCACGTCAGGCATTTGACCTCGAATGTATCGGGAGTCCTCAACGACGCGACGGTGCGCATCACCGCCGACGCCGTGACCTGGACACGCGTACCCGGGGCTTCTTCGCCGTCCTACGCGCCGAGCGGCTCCGTCAAGCTTAGATACACGGGCACGGAGACCAGCCCGGCCGGCGGCTGCACCGTCGAAGGCGAGCAGGTATTCCCGTTAACTGCATCAGACGGCGAACTGGCTCTATTGGGTTCGACGTATGTAATGCTGGTGCGGATGACATTGACCATTGAGTTGATCACAACGTGCACGGTGTTCGACCTTACGACCACAGTTTCTCACCCGTATACGGAAGAGCTGGAGATCCTTGCACCGGTCGGCTTTGCCGCTCTCGGATGGCGAGACGCTTACGTCATCGACGATCGTATTCGAGGACACCCAAGAGACATTCTTTTTCCTGGGCCAGGCATCACCATCACCAGGAACTGGTTGTGGTACTTCGTGGCCGTGCGGTAGGTCAGCATCCGAGCTCCCGACCTCTTCGGCCCAGAGGCACCGATCGATGATTGACCTGTTGCTCGAACGCGCTCTTGTGGTCGACGGCACCGGCGCGCCGGCACGAATCGCTGACATAGGGCTCAATGACGGTCGCGTTGTCGCTGTCGGCAAAGTCGAGGATTCGGCGCGACACGTCATCGATGTCGACGGGCTCATTGCCGCACCCGGGTTCGTCGACATCCACACGCACTACGACGCGCAGATCATGTGGGACCCCATGGCGAGCCCGTCCGCGTTGCACGGTGTCACCACCATTGTCGGCGGTAATTGCGGCTTCACCATCGCGCCCATGCGGCCGCAACACGCCGACTACATTGGGAAGATGCTGGCGTCCGTCGAGGGCATGCCGCTCGAAAGCTTGCAGGCAACGCTCGCGTGGAACTGGAGCTCATTCGGGGAATGGCTCGAACAGCTCGAAGGGCGCTTGGGTGTCAACGCCGGCTTTCTGGTCGGACATTCGACCTTGCGTCGGCTGGTGATGAACGACGACGCCGTAAGCAGATCCGCGAATGGCGATGAAGTAGCGGCCATGTGCGCGTTGCTCCGCGAGTCTCTGCAACAAGGCGCGTTGGGCTTTTCGTCGTCGTGGGGCACCGCACATTTCGATGGCGACGGCCGTCCCGTGCCTTCGCGGCAATCGATGCGCGAAGAGCTCGTCGCGCTTGCCGCGGTGACCGGTCAGCACCCCGGTACCGTGCTGGAATTCGCCCCCGGCGCGCCGGGCGTTTTCGGCGATCACGAAGTGGACACCATGATCGCGATGTCGCGAGCCGCGAACCGTTCCATTAACTGGAACGCGATCCGAATTCAGAAAGATGACCCTGCGCTCATCGCAGAGCTCGTGGGCTACGGATCGCGCGCGGCCGCGCAAGGCGCGCGTATCGTCGGGCTCACGTACCCGGAAGTCACATTCAAGCTGGTGACGCTCGCGATACCGAACATATGGGCGATGCTGCCCGGGTGGTCGGAAGTGATGCGCTTGTCGGTGCCTGAACGTATCGAAAAGTTTCGTGACCGGGACGTCCGCGCGGCGCTGCGTTCCAGTGTGAAAAACGCGCCGCCATCGAGAAATCCGATCATGGCTTCGCTCGCGCGCTGGGAGACGCTCAAGTTCGTCCATACCGAGGCACCGGGAAATCGCGCACTCATCGGACGCACGGTCGGTGAAGTCGCGGCAGAACGCAGGCAGGATCCGCTCGACCTCATGCTCGACGTGGCCATCGCCGACAACCTCGGCACGTACTGGGAAATGCAATTCGAGGAGGAAGATACCGATCTCCTTTGGCAACAGCGCGCTGCGGTCTGGCGCGATCCGCGCGTCATCATCGGTGCGTCCGATGCGGGCGCGCATCTGGACCTTTCGTGCGGCGCGCGATACACGACCGCGTTGCTCGCGCGCTCGGTGCGCGAGCGTCATCTGCTGTCGCTGGAAGAAGCGGTGCATTTGCTGACCGATGTGCCGGCGCGCTTTTACGGCATTCGCGACCGCGGAAGAATCGTGCCCGGCGCATTTGCCGATCTGGTGATCTTCGATCCGCAAACCGTCGGCTTCGGCCCCATTCATTTCAGGAGCGACATGCCCGCCGGCGCGAAGCGGCTGTTCTCGGATGCCCACGGGATTTCCAAAGTGATCGTGAACGGCACGATCGTCGTTCGCGAGGGCGAGTACACGGGAGAGCGTCCCGGCAAGGTTCTGAAGTCGACGCACGATGTGGACACGACGTTCGCGCGACCGCAAGCAGCGTGACCGGCACCGTGCAAGTACGTGCTCGTCGCAACAAGTGAAGGAGAAAACGTTTTGAACGCGACCACGCCGCTACCCAATGAAGACGAGGTCTTCGAGTACTACCGGCGCTTGTCGAATTGGGGCAGATGGGGCGACGACGACGAGCTCGGCACGTTGAATTTCATCACCCCTGCGCAAGTCGTCGCGGCCGCAAGGCTGATCAAGGAAGGCATACGCGTGTCATGCGGCTGGGAAATCGACACGAACACTCACGCCGACCAGACCTTCGGCCCGCCGCAGCGCTTCATGATCATCAGCGGTCAGGGACATCACGACCCCGACGCTTCGCACTCCGCCGAATCGCTCGGACAAGGCGCAAAAGAATATTTCGGGATGGTCTTTCACGGCATCGGCGAGACCCATGTCGACGCGCTGTGCCATCGCTTCTGGAACAAGCAGATGTACAACGGCTACCCCGCCGAGAGGGTGAACACCTTGAAAGGCGCGATGCAGAATGCCATCACCGCATGCACGACAGGCATCACCGGCCGTGGCGTGCTTCTCGATGTTCCTCGCGCTCGCGGCATGCCGTGGATGGAGCCGGGCACCGGCGCACGAGCCGCGGACCTCGACGTCGCGGAAAAGCAGCAGAACGTACGCGTAACGGAGGGCGACATCGTTCTGCTGCGAACGGGCACCGGCCGCCGCCGTCACGAGCACGGACGGCAAAGCATCGGCGGGCGTGCGCGTGAAAGCGCGGGGTGGGCGGCAGACTGCATGCCGTGGTTGCACGAACGCAAGGTTGCCGCGATCGGCTGCGACACCGCACAGGAAATTCTGCCGAGCCCGTACGCGAAGATGCGCGCGCCCGTGCACACTATCGGCATCGTTTCCATGGGCTTATGGCTGCTCGATAACTGCGATCTCGAAGAATTGAGCACGACGTGTGAAAAGCTCGGCCGCTGGGAGTTTCACTTTTCCATGCTGCCGCTACGCATACAGGGAGGCACGGGCAGCCCGGTCAATCCGATTGCGACGTTTTAAACCATGCCGTGAGGACGGCAAGAGGCGCCGAGCGAACGATGTTCTAGTTTTCGCGCGGTAATCGAACGGTCGGTGCATTCCGTGCACGGATGTCGATGCATGCCGTTACACCCGCGGCGACATGATCGCTCGCGCGCGTTCAGATCATTTCTTTGCGGGCGAGCAGCACTGGCGGAATTTCTCGGTCTCGTCCAGCACGCGCGCGTGGAACTGCGCAGGTGTGCTGGCGTCGATATCGAGTCCGCGGTCGGTCAGGTTCTTCAGCACTTGCGCGTCTTGCAACGCCGCTGCAAAACCCGCGTGCAATCGCTCGACAATGTCGGGCGGCGTGGCAGCGGGCACCACGATGCCATACCACGTGTAGTATTCGATGCCCGGAAAAAGCTCCGAAATACTGGGCACATCGGGAAGCATGCTGTGCCGTTTTCCGCTGGTCACCGCAATCGGCACGACTCTGCCCGCACGAATCAACGGCATCGCAGGCGCGAGCCCGCTCCACGACTTGCTCAGGCGCCCGCTGACGACATCCATGATGGCTTGTCCTCGATATGGAATGGGATTGATGTCGAGCTTGGCAGCGTGCGCGAGCGACGTCGTCATCAGCATCTGCACCGCCCCGCCGCTGCCGATGAACACCTGTCCCGGATTTTTCCTTGCATATTCGACAAAGCCGGCGAGCGTGTTCGCCGTAAACGTGGGCGGCACGATCAGCACGTTCGGTCCCTGCGCGAGCCCGATGACGCCTTGCAGGTCCTTGACCGAGAATCCGCGGTCGGCTTGCAGCACCTCGTTGGCCGAAAGATCCTGGGCCGCAAGCCCGATGGTGTAACCGTCCGGCGCTGCTCTCGCTACCAGTGCAAGACCGATGCTCGAGTCCGCGCCCGATCGGTTCTCGATCACGACGGGCTGGCGCAACTTGTCGCCGACGACGGGCGCCATCAGGCGCAGTATGACGTCGGGGCCGCCTGCCGGCGGGTAGGGGATGATGAGCTTGATCGGCTTGTTCGGATACGGCTGGGCGAGAGCGATTCCGAAAGACCCGGCGCACGCGTACGTGATCGCGCACAGCACTACCAATGACCAACGATTAGACATGGCGCTCCCCTTTTCACGAACGGGAATCGCTTCTCAGTATAGTCCAGCAGGTTCATGACGAATACGTTCGAACACGAGTCGCACAGGGCGCTCGGCCGCTCTACGCATGCGACACCCTGAGGAGCGTGGTAACGCGATTGACGGTATTCTCGACGCGGGTCTAGAATCGGATTGTCCGACAATAATGTCGTCGAGCATGATTCGACGCGACTGCGCATACACGGCAAACAGCGACGCTGTTGCGCGGTAAAGGTCTCACGGCAGATCGAAGGCGTTTGTCGATCGTCCCAGTCACTCCGTGGCGAGCTGGCAGCGACGACCTCAACGCGGGGAGGCACGGCAATGATGCTCGGGAACCGTAACATCTGCGGTATCGCATTCGTATGTTGTGCTCTGTGGAGCGTCGCACATTCGCAGCGCGCAAGCGCCGCGGAATATCCAACCCGTTCCGTCACTTTGCTGGTTGCATCTGCGCCAGGCGGCGCGGTCGATGCGATCGCGCGAATCATTGCCGATGCGATGCGAGGCCGATTGAATCAATCGGTCGTCGTCGAGAACAGGCCAGGCGCAGGAGGTTTTATCGGCATCCAGGCGGCCGCCCAGGCCAAGCCCGATGGCTACACCCTGCTGGTGAACAATAGCGGCTACAGCGTCGGACCGCTGTTTCAAAAATCGTTCACCATCGACCCGGTCAACGACCTCACGCATATCGTGACCATGGGGAACGTGCACCTATACCTGCTCACCAATTCGCAGGCACCGTTCAAGACCGGGCAGGAGCTCGTGGCGTTTGCGAAAAAAAATCCGGGCAAGCTCAACTGGGGTTATCAGAGCATCACGTATCGGATGGATTCGGTGCTCGTGCAAAAGGCGCTCGGGATCGAGATCATGGAAATCAGTTATGCCGCGTCCGGAGCCGCGGACATCTCCGCCGCTTTGCTGCGCAATGACATTCAACTCATGGAAAATAGCTGGACGACGTCGGCTGGCCACATCAAGCAGGGTAACTTCAGGCCGCTCGCGTTTTACTCCTCGACGCGCTCGCGACTCGCGCCGGACGTGCCGACATTCGCCGAAGCCTTCCCGAACACACCGATGCCGCCGCAACAAGCGGTCATCGGCTTATCGGGACCGCGTAATTTGCCGCCGGAAATCGTCGAGCGCTTGAACGCCGCGATCAACGAGATTCTGAAAGATCCCGCGACGGTAAAGCGTCTGCTGGATATCGGCGTCGAGCCGGTAGGCGGCACTCCCGACGCGTGGAAAGCGACGCAACGTGACGTTTTCGACGTTTACAAGAAAACTGCCCAGGCACTGCATATCGAGCCCCAGTGATCGGCTTCGGCTTTGTTCCAGCCTTAGCCTCGAGGCTTGCCTGGCGATCGAACAGCTAACACATGAAACGATTATCACCTACTGATCTTCTGAGGTCCGCACAGAAACCTGGCGGGCGTCCCGCGGCCCCGAACGCCATCAGCATGTGCGCAGGACATCCGGACCCGGTCCATTTCCCGGGCGAAGCGCTGCTCGCCTCGGCAAAACGCGTGCTGCAACGCGATCCCATGTTGCTTCAATACGGTCATGCGGCAGGCTCCGCGGATTTGCGCAATTTCATTATCGGTCGGGTGCAGCACGAGGATGGTCGCGTCATCGGCCAGGACGAGGTGATGGTGACGTCCGGCTGTAAACACGCTATCGCACTGCTGTTCGAAGCATTTGCGGACCGGGGCGACACCGTGATCATGGAGAACCCTGTCTACAGCGCTTTTTTCCCGCTCCTGAGCGGCAGAGGCGTGAACATCGCGACGGTTCCCATGGATCACGATGGCATGCGTGTCAACGAGCTCGAACGTTGCGTGGCGGAACTGTCGCGCGGTGGCAAAGCGCCGAAGGTCGTCTACACGATTCCCACTTTTCAGAATCCCACGGGCACGGAAATGTCCGTCGAAAAGCGCAAGCGACTGGTCGAGCTTGCTGCGCAGTGGGGCTTTGTCGTTATCGAAGACGTGACCTACCAGGATATCCGGTTCGAAGGAGATGCGCTGCCCTCGTTGTACTCCCTGGATACGAGCGGCTTTGTGGTGAAGGTCGGAAGCTTCAGCAAGACCGTTGCGCCCGGCCTGCGTCTGGGTTTTGTTTGCGGCGAGCGAGCCATCGTGTCCGCGCTGGCCTCGCTTCGCACCGACCTCGGCAACAGCCCATGGCTCACGGCCACATTGGCGGACTACCTGTCCGAGGGTCGCTTCGACCAACGTGTGAAATACCTCCAGACTTTTTATCGGAGTAAGCGCGATCACATGTTGTCCGCATTGGAAAAACACTGCGCACCTCTCGCGACCTGGCAGACGCCGCGCGGAGGATTCTTTTTCTGGCTGAAGACAGACCCGCGCATCGATGCGAAAGAGCTCCTGCTCGAGGCGCGGAAAAATGGATTGGATTACAACCCGGGCACCGACTATCACGTCGACGGCTTCGGTCACGATCGCTTGCGGCTGGTGTTTGCAAACGTGACCTTCGAGCAAATAGATACTGCGGTCGCCGTGCTCGGACAGGCACTGCGTTACTGCGCAAAGGCCGACCGGGACGACACCTCGACGCGCTCACAGAGTAAACGCGTGCACGCCGCCGGCTGAACATTTCGCCACCGATTCACTTCACGAACGACGACCATGCCCAAGATCAGCTTCCCGGTAGAACCACCCGCACTCGAAATGGCACGGTCGACTCGAATCGAGAACATGGTGTTCGTGTCGGGCCAGGTCGGCCGGCTGGCCGATGGCACGATGCCGCTCGACTTCAATACGCAGGCGAGGATCGTCTTCGACAATCTCTCGAGCGCGCTCGCCGGCGTGGGTGCGAATCTTTCGAACGTGGTGAAGATTACGTGCTTCCTCGCCCACCGCGAAGACGCGCCCGCCTACCGCGAGCTCCGAAAGAAAGTGTTTCCTACGGAGCCGCCCGCGAGCTCGACCGTTCTGGTGGCGGGCCTCGTCAACCCCGACGCACGCATAGAAGTCGAGGCGATCGCCGTGCTGGAGCCCGCACAGCCGTCGATATGATCCATCGCGTGCAGCTAACCCGTACGCATCGTGAATTCGATCGGATGAACGATTGCTTCACGCAAACCCATCCCGCAATTTCCTGACTTGGCCGCGCTCTTAGAAACTCACGACATGGAAAGCGTTCGGCCGTGGCATCAGCACTATGGGCTCAAATCGGTCCTCATTATCGGGACGCCGGACTTCGAGCAATTGACCGTGGCAAGTCGCCTCCCGATCGGGATGGTCATGATGGAGCTCGACGGCGTTCCTGGAGATCGCAAAGCGGAAGCGCGGGCCACGCTGGTGCGCGCGCTCCGAGAGCTCGATTGGCGCGGCAAGCTCACGTTCGTTCGCGCATCTACGTTGGATAGCGGCTATTTCGAGGACGACATTGCCGCACTTGCTCCCGCCTTGCCGACGGGCTTTGTCCTGCCGAAGCCGCATGGCCCCGACGATATCAAACACGCGGACGACGTCATGTCGCGCGTGGAGAAAGAGTGCGACATTGCACCGGGCGCCATCAAAATAGGCGCCATGATCGAGCGCATCCGCGCGCTGCAACATATCGACCAAATTGCAACCGCGAGCCCGCGCATGTTTGCTTTTCTGCTGGGTCTTACCGACCTGAGCTACGAAGTCGGCTATCGACGCACGCTGGACGGCGATGGACTGGAAAGCTATTGGGTGCGCGCCCGAGTGCTGATGGCCGCGCATCTGGCGGGCCTTATTGCGGTCGACACGGCGACGCTGCGATTCGAGGACCCCGAGCTTACGTATGAGCAGGCGCGGATGGGCTACCGCATGGGCTTCGACGCGCGGTTTTGCGTGACACCGTCGCAGGTGGAGCCGGTGAATCGCGCGTTCTCGCCGACCGAGACCGAAATCGCGTGGGCGGAAAGAATCGTGGCGAACAGCGATGGAGCGTTCGATGAGCCCATGATCGCGAGAGCACGGGGAATTCTGCAACCCGTGAGACGCTAATCGCACGCATCAGCGTCGCGAAACGGCAGTCCCTGAAAGGCCTTGGCAATCTTCGGAATCTCGACGCCGCGTCGACACGACGTGCGACTACGAATGGCTGGTGGCGTACGCCCCGATCCGGGGATAAAGCCTCAACGCATTCTCACCGAGAATAAGCCGCTTGTCGCGCTCGCTCAGCTCGGGGCATTCGGTAACACCCGTGAGCATGGTGTCCCACGGACAATCGAAATGCGGGTAATCCGATGCCCAGATCATTCGCTCCGCGCCGAGTTGTTTCACGGCGAACGGAAAGTACTTTTCGTCAGGATCGAATGAATAGAAGCTGCGCGAATCCCGCAAGTGTTCGCTGGGCTTTCGATGGAGCTTGGGAATGGAGGTCTTGAGCTCCGGCTTGGAGGCTTCGCCATCGAGCCGGTCGATAAATCCCGGCAGCCACCCGGACCAGGCTTCGAGGTAGGCGAAACGAAGCTTTGGAAAAAGATCGTAGATGCCGCCACCCACCACCGCGGCCATCGCACGCTGAATGCCCCAGGGGTGGCTCAACAAATGCATCATCCACGGATTGTCGGCCATGTCGTACCGACCCGGCGCGTAAGGTGGACGCTCGCTGCCGTGCATATGGAAGCAGATGGGAAGCTCGTGTTTTTGCGCGGCCGCGTAGACGGGATACCAGCGCGGATGATCGGGCAGAAAATCCCCATGCGTGGCCATGGTCATGATCGCGACACACCATTCCTCTTTTGCGACGCGCTCGATTTCGGCAACCGCTTCGTGGATGTCTCCCACCGGCAAAATCGCTGCGCCTTTGAGCCGCCTGGGATAGGGCTTGCAGAAATCTCGCATCCATTTGTTGTACGCGCGAATCAGCGCCGCCTCGAACTTCGCGTCGGGAATGCCGGTGAGGCCGGTCACGTTGCCCGCGAACCCGACGAAAATGTCTATGCCGAGATCGTCCAGATCCAAGATCGAGTTGTGCGGATCACGACCCGCGCCGGGACGTGCTTTTTCGTGGGCTCCAGCGGACGAGGCCACGATATCCGGCGCCGTCTCCCAAGGCTCAGCCGCTCCCAGGATGCGACGTCGCGGATACCACGGTCGATTGTCGTGAAGCTCGTTGATCAGTGCGAAGAGCCCACCCGGCTTGTCCCTGCTGTGCACGATCAAATCGCTCGCGCGCTGGCGAAAAGGCTCGTCGATGTGGGTCTCGATAAAAGACCACCCTGCCATCAGGTGCCCGTCTGCATCGATGATCGTGTTGCCGTTGTAACTCATGCTTTACTGCGGCTCGAGTCCGACTTTTTTCGCGATCTCCGCAAATGAAGCGGCCATGTCCGCCAATCGCTTGGTTTCGGATGTCGGCTCGACAACGACCAGGTAAATTTTAGCGAGCTGAGACCTCACATCGGCGGATTGCAGCGCCTTCGCCGCGGCAGAATACAGCTTTTCGGTCACGGCTTTGGGCGTTGCCGCGGGCACATTCAAGGTGTACGTCGAGCCGGGCACTTGTGGCTGACCCAGTTCCGCAAAGGTAGGAACAGCGGGATACGAATCCGAACGCGACTGACCGGTCAACGCCAGGATGCGAACTTTGGGCCCTAGGGCGACTGCCTGTCCTTCGGCGATGAATCCGATGTGAGCATCGCCTGCGAGTATGCCGCTCGTGAACAACGCGCCGGTGCTGTAGGGAATTTGAATCGCGTCGATGCCGAGGTTCTGCATCAACGCTGCGGTTTGCAATCGAATCGTGGCGCCCGATGTTCCGTAGTTCAACTTGCCCGGATTGGCCTTGCCCCAGCTCACCATTTCGGTAAACGTGTTCCAAGGCACGGTCGGGGCCGAGGCCAGAAGCAACCTCCCTTCCGCAAGAGCAATCACCGGTGGCAGGTCCTTGAGCGGGTCGAACCGCAGCTCCTTGAACAGCAGCGGCAGTGTCGCCAATTGACCGGCGACGCCGATCGATACCGTGTATCCATCAGGAGGAACCTGCTTGGCTACGTATTCATAACCGATCAGGTTGCTCGCACCCGGTTTGTTGTCGACGATAATCGCTTGGCCAAGAATCTTCGACATTTCCTGGGCAAAGATTCTTGCCATCGCATCGTGCGCGGTCCCTGCGGAGTTCGGCACGACAAATCTGATCGTGCGCGTCGGATAGTCCTGAGCGAATGCGAGCGTGGCGAGCGCGCTGCCGACGAGTAACACCAAGCCAACATAGAATTTGCGAAACATGGCTCCTCCTTCTTGAGCTATTGTTTCCAGTTAGCGCGGCGGCGATCCGGATCCGCTCCAGGTTCGCTACGAGCTGCGCAAGGCCTTGCCCGGCAACTCTCCCGTTTCCTCGCCTTTAAAGATGGTCGCCACGCCATTGACGAAAACGTAGTCGATACCCGTCGTCCTCTGCACCCAGCGCTTGGAGTTTGCCGGCGGCAGATCCCACGAGCGCTCCTTGGTGAGCACGTTCAGCTTGTCAGGGTCCACGACCAGAACGTCAGCGGCGTACCCGCGCTTCAACTGACCCCTGTCTGTCACGCCAATGATGTGAGCAGCGTCGGACGTAATCTTTTTCACGCCCTCTTCCAAAGTGAAGAATCCGTGTTCCAGTGTCCAGTGCTGAAGGAAATACGCTCCGTCGGCACTGCGACACTCGCTGCCCAAATGCGCTCCCGCATCCGTCTGGATAGGAATGATGTTGGGATCCTTGAATCGATTGGCTTGCGCCTGGGTAAAGAACTTCGCGTCTTCCGATTCGCCCGTGCGGAATTCCACGTTGAAGTCTTCGGACATATTCAAGTCGAGGAGTGCGTCGACCAGGTGCTTGTTCTGCTGTTTGGCAATCATGACCATGCTCATGCCTTCGAACTGCTTGTGCCGTGGTTCGGCAACTTTGGTTACCAGCAGAGTGTTCCAATCGATCTTGGGACGGCGCATCTTGAGAGGATCCATCGCTGCCTCGGCATCCATCTCTTCGCGCAGAACGGCTCGGTTGTCGGGATTGGACAGCGCAGCCAGCCGCGTCGGCTCGTCCGACTCCATGATCTCTCGCCAGCGCGTCGCGGAATTGAACAGATTGGTCCCCTCTCGGATGGTCCATAGACGGTAACCGGGTGACGCGCGTAACCCAGCCCAAAGACGCGTGCCGGCCTCGCGATTCGTGCGCTGCATCCACTCAATGCCTCCCGGTCCCGCAACACTTATTTGAAGAGGTCGATCAGCGGCGAGTGTCATGCCAACCATGGTGTCCTTGTCCTCGGGCGTCATGCCGACGATCAAGCCATTCGGCGCCATCGCCATGCCGGTATTGGGAAACTTCTGCAGTACCGCTGCCAAAGCGATCATTTCCTGTGCATCTGCCTGGCGACTCGGCACGGGGTCCCATTCCCAATCATTCTGCGTCGGTGCGCGCGATGTGCTGAATCCGAACGCACCGACGCTCACGGCTTCCTCCAGCACTGCGCACATCCTGCCGATTTCTTCGTCCGACGCTTTGCGCTTCTTGGCATCGTTCCCCATGACGTAATAGCGAAGCGTGGAATGCCCGATCAGGGGCGCGACGTTGATGCCGAGTCCTCGTCCCAGGCGATTGAGGAATTCGGGAAAAGTCTGCCAGGTCCAATCGATGCCGGCGCGAAGGGTTTCCAGCGGCAGCTCTTCGACGCGAGCGAACATCCGGGTGATGTAATCGCGGTCCTCGGGTTTGACCGGTGCCAGGCCGTATCCACACAAGCCGGTATACACCGTCGTCACCCCGGCCCACGAAGAGGAGCTCCCGCGAGGCTCCCACAGGAGTTGCGCGTCCATATGCGTGTGGACGTCGATGATCCCGGGCATGACGATCATCCCGTCGGCATCGAGGGTCTTGTCGGCGCTTCGTCCTGTTTCGGAGCCGATGTCTGCGATTCTGCCATTCTCGATCAGAACATCGCCCTGGAATCGCGGTGCACCGGTTCCGTCGACGATGGTTCCACCTTTAATCAGAATGGTGCTCATCTACGGTCACCTCGCTACTGGCCTCAGCATTGCACGCTGTTCTGCGTCACTGCGACAATAGACGCGCGCGTCGCTTCACTGAAGTTTAATGCCCGCCTTCTGGATGATCGGTCGCCAGAGCTCGGTTTCGGACTTCACCAATGCCCCGAAGTCATTCGGAGACATGTTCACATCGGGGATGAATGCGAGCTCCTGGAAACGCTTGGCAATCTCCGGCAACCTCAGCGCGGAGTTGTACGCGCTGTACAGCTTCTGGACGATGTCGGGAGGTGTATTGGCGGGCGCGAGCACGCCACCCCATGTCGATTGCACCATCTGCACGCCCGATTCAACCAGCGTGGGAACGCTAGGAAACATGTCCCAGCGTTCCTGCCCGCTCGTGGCCAACGCGACCAGCTTGCCGGAATCGACATGCGGCTTGAACGTCGCGCTGCCAAATTCGAGATCGACCTGACCCGCGAGAAGCGCGGTAAGCGCATCCGGTGTGCCGCGATACGGAATCATCGCGACGTCGATGCCGGCGCGCTGCCGAAAAAACTCGGCGGCAAAATGGAGTGGCGAGCCTGCGCCGAATCCGACGTTGAGCTTGCCGGGATTCGCTTTGGCGTAGGCGATAAGTCCTTTGACATCGCGGAACGGCACGGCAGGATTCGCCGCGAACACCAGCAGGTTGCGCGTCAGAAAAGTCACCGGCACGTAATCCTTGCCGGGCTCGAGCTTGAACTCAGGATCGGCGAGAGGCTGATGCACGAGAATCGAATCGGTCGCGAATGTCAGCGTGTATCCATCGGGCTTTGCCTGGCGGATCGCGTTGATGCCGAGTCGCGTGTTTGCGCCAGGCCGGTTTTCGAACACGATTGGCTGGCCCAGTTGCTTCGATACTTCGACATGGAGTTGGCGAAGCAATCCTTCGAGCGCCGCGCCGGACGGATACGGAAAAATAAAAGTGATGGGCCTGTTCGGATAGCCCTGCGCAAGCGAGAGGCCGGCCCAGACGCAGCACATCAAAGCC
>JADMIO010007314.1_pt1 | contig 29118 bp, 19 predicted proteins | sample 8958161 | NCBI WGS metagenome assembly JADMIO01 (sample SAMN16585339, study PRJNA669376) | soil metagenome | isolation source: Crop rotation soil | place: USA: Cullars Rotation, Alabama | collected 2011 | reverse complement strand
CGACGCCCGGCAATGCCCGGACCCGCCTGAGCGCTTCGTCGAAAAATCTCGCCTGTTGCTCTTCGTTTGGGTAGCGCGAGGGAGGAAGGCTGATGAAACCGGCGGCGACGTTGGCGGGCTCGAATCCTGGATCCAGGCGTATGACATTGGCGAAACTCCGAATCAGAAGACCTGCGCCAATCAAAAGCATCACGGCAATCGCCATCTGACCCGCCATGAACACGTGCCGCAGGCTCAGAGCTGCACGGCCTGCAGTCAGGTTCGAAGCCGCCTGTTTGATGGATGCGTAAACACTCCGGTGCGAGCCGGACAGAGCGGGAGCCAGTCCGAAAAGAAGTCCTGCCAAAACCGCAGCGACGCCTGTAAAGAGGATGACGCCACCATCGATGGATATTTGCTGGATTCGCGGTATGTCCGAAGGTATCCATCGGACTACGAGATCCAACCCGAAGGATGCCATGAGGAGTCCGGCGCCGGCTCCGACGAAAGCGAGGATGGAGCTTTCGATCAGGGACTGCCGGATCAGTCGCCCTCGGCTTGCACCGATTGCTGCCCGAAGTGCCATCTCCCGACGTCGCGACTCCGCGAAGGACAGTAGAAGATTGGCGATGTTGCCGCATGCCAGCAACAGCAGAACGCCGACAGCCGCCAGTAACAGCAGCAGAGCTGGTCGTACGCTTCCGGTGATGTAATCCTGGAGAGATACCACAACGATGCCAAGATCCTTGTTTGTGGCGGGATACTGCAGTGCAAGGTTCGCACCGATGTTCTGCATCTCCGCGCGAGCTTGTTCGATAGTGCTGGCGGTCTGAAGGCGGGCGATCACCCAGAAGTTGCGACTGCCTCGCTCAGCCAAATCCGGAGCCTGGAGCATGGGTATCCACACTTCGACTTGAATCGGGCCAAACTCGCCCGGTAGACCGCTCGGAAAATGGAATGCGTCAGGCATGATACCGATAATCGTGTACGGTTTCCCGTTAACGTTGACTTGCCTGCCCACGGCTCCACGATCTCCGGCGTAACGACGCTGCCAAAGCGCGTAGCTGATAATGGCCACACTCTCGTGTCCCGGCATGTCTTCGCCCCGTTCGAACAGTCGGCCGGCGACAGGCCGGACCCCGAGTATGCTGAACAATCGGTTAGTGATTTGAAGTCCGAGCATCGATTCGGCATTGCGATCGCCGGAAAGCGTCATCGGCGAAAAGCGGTATGCGGCCATGTCTTTAAATGTGCGACTTGTGGCGGCCCAGTCCTTAAAGTCCGGAAACGACACCCAATCACCCCGCCCGCCGCCCCCCAGGCCGCTCTGCCAAAGCTGAACGAGCCGGTCCGGCTGCTCGAAGTCGAGTTGGCGCACGAGTACCGCCTGAACGGCGCTGAATACGAGGGAATTGGCGCCGACAACAATAGCTAGCGTCAGGACGACGCTAGCCGTGAGCCTTCGATTTTTTGTCAAGAGCCTGGCGCCGTAACGCACGTCTTGCCAGAAGTCCGCGAGCAGCTTCATAGATCAACCCACCCAGAGCTTGGCACACTAGCGTCCAAGATAGAAGACACACCAACTATCTGGAAATGAACAGCTTTCATTGTAGAGAAAACTTCCGAAGGCGTTTCTGTTGGTCGATTTCGGAACCTGAATGCCGGTTTCGAACAGGCGAAATATTTTGCCTGCCGGGCCTTCCAGTGCTGAACGAGACCAAAGGGACTCGAATGTGGAAAGTCCGCGCCATAGCCATGAAGTCGGACGGCTGAACTTCAAGGGTTCCACTTACGCGGAGCAAATCATGTTTTCCGGGATGCCGAGGACCCGCGAATGGAGGCGACAGCGCTGCGAAATCGCCAAAGCCACGAGGTGTCAGAACCACAGCTCCGAGGATTCATAGCGGATATGTGACGAAGGTGGGCCTGACGGTTTGAGTGGTCAAGGAGTGACGCCGCCGAGCGGACATATCGGATCGGGAAGTAAACACACCCCACACGAGCCGCCTTGAAACACGTTTCCGTCGTCGGCAACAACTCCTGAAGTCCCGCAGGACTGCCTGCGCCGAAATTGGCCGATGTCTGGTGCTGCCTCTGGGCAGCGCCGCGACTGCCAATGTGGCCAGACTTCGCGCCCAGCAGCGCACGTGAGCGGAATTGCCAGATTCGCGCTATCTCCCCTGGGAGCCGCTCAACATCGGTGGCGAATACTCTGCCATGCGGTTCATGCGTGCAGGATTTTCTGTAGGGCTCCGAGCGAGCCGACATGGTGCCGGGATCCACGGATCAGATTCAGCTCAATTGGCCGCCGGTCTTTCGAATTGGTCGATCACCAGGAATTCGACTGGGATGTTCCCGAAGTCTAACCGGAGCCCGAGTTGTTCTTCGACCGAGCGGGCGGCATCAGCGACTGTGGACTCAGGTGTACTCAATGAACGAAAGATTTTACCTTGGCCGCCTGGGCCCGGAGTGACGGTGACAGGGATGTGATGGGTCAGGCTGATGTCGTAGGTTCCCCGAAGACCCGTCATGTCGATCACAGGTTTGCCCATCCTCATCCAAAGGGCATCGGCGAGCCGTTCCAGAGTAAAGCGTCCGCTGATTGCAGCACTTACAGGGGCCCAAGTTCCAGTTGCCCATTGCCCTGGCTCTTCGCCCGGCAATTGTTCCTCACCGACAATTTCTCTGAACTTGATCCCATTGGGCCCGACGCGAAGTGCGTATCCCGGAACGACTCTTGTTTGGCGGTGAACGCGAAGCTTGAATCGATCCATCAATAAGGACTGAAGCATTCTTTGAAGTTGTTCTGTTGTGGCGGTTGAGGGGTTGGATGCGCGGGCTTCAATCTGATACAACAGTTCCCCGAGCGGCGTTCCCGGAGACATAGGTTCGGACAGTCCTGAAATGCGCGTTGGATGGACGCCATAGGCAAGTGAGATCAGTCGGGTCAAACCGCTGCGACCGAGGCACGTCCCTTGTCGGACCACCACAGGGGCGAATTCCCCGGGCCCCAATCGTGGCAAGGTGTTTCGGATGCCGAATTGATCCAGGGTGCCGTCAATGCCTGTGCAGCGAACCCATTGAGGCGGGCCCTCCGGCGTGGCAGGTCCAAGGTAAGCCGTCTCGAATGCCAATTGGCCCAACTGCGCCGGTTGCACGGCCGCAAACAAGATAGGCCCGGCAACTGTGGTTATTGCGGCGACCACCAGCAAAACAATGTGGCTGAGGCTCAACTTGCGCGTATTTTGATTTTTCATGATTGCAGAGATCCTTTTCTTTAGATTGGAACCTGAAGTTCCCGATACGCAAATCAGTGGCGAGGTGAGATACCACTCACAGATCTTCAGGATGGATTCGGCATAGATCTGCGGGTCTCCGCCAAGGCGAAGCACTTCTTCGTCGCAGGCGCGTTCCTGCTCTTCAATCAGCCGAAGCCTGAGCCACCAGACCATGGGATGAAACCAGAAGAGCGCTTCGACGATCATGTGAATCGTAGCCGTCAGATTGTCACGGCGACGGACGTGGCACAGTTCATGAGCCACAACGGCCTGCATTTGGGCCGCTGACAGCCGGGCCGAAATACCCGTAGGGAGAAGCAAGACCGGCCTGAAGATGCCCAGCACGCCAGGTTCGAGACGCTTCGCGCACGACAGCACCCTGATGGGTGCATCTAGATTTAGCGGCGTTGCGCGACGTACGACGGAGCGCAGTTGCAGCCAGCGAACGAACCACCACATCGTCGTCACCGTTGATCCACATATCCAAATCGTAAAGAGGATGAAGGGCAACCGGGTCGGTTCTGCGGGAGTCGTGGCTGCGGCGATGGGAGGCGTCGCCGATGCGGTGAACGGCTGGTTGAAGGCGTCTACCGCAATGGAGATGGAAGACGGCGCGGGCGCCGGCGCCGGCGCTGTCCGCCATTGAAACTGACTGCCCACCGCCGTCAGGAGCGAAAAGGGCAGGAGGAACTTCGCCGACGCCGCGAACCACATCCGATGCCGCACGCTGGCTCGGTTGTTGCCCAATGTCAGAGTGATCAGCCAGACGGCGACGCCGAAGAGTGTCGATTGCCATAGGTGATTCGCAAATGGCGATAGATCTATCGAAATCATTTGGGTTTCTCCTTTTTTGCCAGCCGGCGGAGTTCCTCTTCCGCTTCTTTTACGTCCTCTAGCGTCAATTGGCCGGTCTTGACCATGTGCGCCATCACCGGTTTGCTGCCGAACAAACTCAGCAATTCGTCGATCAATCGGCCTTGCACTCCTTTGCGGGAAATCACCGATTCGAAGATATTGGCTTTACCGATTCTCTTCGTGCACCGCAACGCGTTCTTGACTTCCAGCCGATAAACCATGGTTTGAACTGTCGTAAAGGCAGGTCTGTTCTTTTCCGGGAATGCTTCTTGGATTTCGCGCACGGAGCACGGCCCGCGTGACCAGAGTGTCTCCATGATTTGAAGTTCGAGCTTGCTCAGTTTGGGAAGGGCCATTCGTAGCACCTCTAACGTGTCAATGTAGTGTCCGTCTATATAACTACATATGTAGGTAATAAGCAAGCTGTTTGTCGAAGTGCCAATTCGCATCGTGGGTGAGCTCGCACTGACCGAGCTTCTGTATTTGTGCGACTTCTGGGTGCTCGCCGAATGTTCGGGAAGGTCCAGAGACGACGTCACCCGAATAGCAGAGTGGTCTCGGATCGTGAACCGATGTCTATGCGTTCACTTGGCCATAGATTCTTCCCTGACTCGACAGCTTTCATGTACTCGGGTGTTGGACGACTGCCTCTCGCCGAGTCCCCCCAAGTCCGCTTAATGTAGAATTGTCTTCTTTGGATTTGATTACAATGCGTGTGGATTTGCGGGTATGTGGACAAATTCACCGAAAGGGAACTTTTCTATTTTGGAACAACCGGTGGAGATGGATCCGTGGTCGTGGACGTATCCAAGATTTCGTGAGGCTCTGTCGCTACTCGATCCGGGTCTTCCATACCAGGACATACTGTCATGCGGAAGCCTGCAGCTCTTCGATGATGGCCGCATTTCTCTCTACTATGCGCCCTTCGACCAACTGAATGAGGACGCGCGCATAGTCCTCGTCGGTATCACACCAGGTCGCCGCCAAATGTGGGAGGCTTGCATGGCTGCACGTCGGGCGATCGGGGTTGGAGTGGCCGATGAGGAGGTTCTCCGTGTGGCGAAGAACACGGGCAGCTTTGCTGGACCGATGAGAGCGAACCTCGTTAGAATGCTGGACGACATCGGCGTTGCTGAGAACCTCGGCCTGCAAAGCTGTGCCTCTCTCTTCGCCGAGCACTCAAATCTGCTGTTCTCCACGTCACTTGTGAGTTTCCCGGTGTTCGTAAGGGGCAAGAACTACACTGGATACTCCCCGCCACCGCTGGCGCATCCGGTTCTGCGAAAGGTGATCGAAACCGTCTTCATCGAGCGCCTCGCGCTTTGCTCGCGCGCCTTAGTCATCCCGCTGGGCAAAACGGTCTCCACGGTCGTCGGAGCACTTGCTGCCGACGGCAAGATCGATCTTCATCGATGCCTCATGGGCTTCCCCCATCCCTCCGGGGGCAATGGTCACCGAATGCGCATCTTCAGGGAGAACCGCGATGCGCTCCGAAGCAGGGTCGAGGAATGGTTCGCACTAGGAAAGCGGTTGTCCTAGAACTCGTACGCCGAAAACAGGGGCGACGATGGCTGAGATCCGGCAATGCGACCAACAAGGTTCCCCGATGTGAATAGGGCGGCGCGATTTAGAATCTATAGTCATGACGTCCCAAAGTGACGATTTGATCTATAGGCAGTTGAACGCCCTGATGAATTTGTACGAACACCATCTGGATCTGTTTTGGAAATGGATCACCCTGTATGCGACGGTTATCGGCGCTATTGTCGCTTACGTCTTCAGCAAAGATATTTCCCCGGTGACCAAAAGGTTGTTTCCGATTCTGATCGCGATTGCTTCACTGCTGGTCGCCTTCGGTTGCTTCATCATGTGGTCCTCGCTGCGAGAGCTCGAAAGACAAGTGCGCCGCTTTTCCAAGGAAGTGAGCGTGCCAGAGTATCCTAGTCTTCTGGGAATAAGAATGACGGTCGCGGCAATGGTAGCGGCAGTCCTGTTTGCTGCGGCGAGCGTGCTTTACTCCATCTACGGCAGTTTCAATTGAAACCGATGTGGTTCGTCGAAACCGGACGAACCGACTTTGCCGGCGGTCTCCAATTTGACGATCGTGGTCAGGGAAGCGTCTTCGGTGATTTCGTTGATGAGGAAGCGCTGTCGGTCAAATGAAGCGGCATATTCGGATCGTGGTGAAATCGAAAACAAAGCCTTGGCCGTCCCGATCTCCAAAGTTAAAACCGTAGAAAACGAGATTGATCTCCTGCAGTCGCAAGAACGTGACTGAATTCAAGGGGTGCGAATCTTCGGCTCCACTCCGCTGGTCGAACCAAAGGAATTGCACTATGGCTACAACGGGTGCGGGCGGCGCATTTTGACGGCTTGAATACTTGGCACGCCTCACAATTTCCCCAATGCGGGGGGCTAGTCGGATCTAAGGCACTCCATCGGATCGATCTTTGCTGCGCGACGGGCTGGAATATAAGCGGCTAGGACCGCGACGGCGATTAGCGTGACGCCAGCGATCCCGAGCGTAAGAGGATCGGTAGGTGTGGTCTGATACAACATTGTTGTGACGAGTCGCCCCAGCGCAAGGCTCAGAAGGCTGCCGAATAGAATGCCGCAAAGAATCAGGACAGTAACATCACGCATCAGCAAGCTGACAATGGACGATGGCGTGGCTCCAAGAGCGGAGCGGATGCCGATCTCCGCCCGGCGTCGAGTCACGGAATAGGATACCAGGCCCGCTAGCCCAACCGCTGCGATGATGAGTGCGAGAAAGCCAAAGAGTGCGGACAACATTGCCATGAGTCGTTCCCGGGCAACGGAGTCGTCAATTCTGGTTTGCAGCATTTGAATTGTCAGGCTGAAGTTCTTATTGATCCCTGTCAATACTCGAATGACTTCGGGCGCGATTGAGGAAGCAGCGCCTGAAGTTCGTATCGAGAACACTGTTCCTGCAGCGAGGGGAGAAATCGGCATATAGACTGTCGGTGGGACCGCTTCCTTGAGGGTGTTGTAGCTGGCATCCTTTACGACTCCGATAACTTCGATGTCTCGCCACGTATTCGATCCTGCACTGCGCTGAAATACCTTTCCGATCGGATTCGTGCCAAGGAAGAATCTTCGTGCAAAAGTCTCATTGACGATGGCAACTCCACTTGGATTACTGGAGTCGGCCAGATCGAAGTCACGTCCCCCAAGAAGTGTTGTCTCAAACGTTGCGAAGTAGCGAGGACTGACGGAATTGAAATAGACGTCGCCGTCGCCATCATCCGGTGGCTCATATCCAGCCGAACGAACCCGGTCGACCTCCGACGAATCGCCCAGCGGAATCGTGCCCGACAACGCGGCCGACTCCACCCCGGGCAGGGTGCGGATTGCATCCAAAGCCTCTGAATAAAACCGAACCGAAGTAGCAGGGTCATCGACCACCGCGCTCGCAGCGATCCCCGGACGACGAATCATGGCGTCGACTATCAACACATTGGGAACGCGAAATCCGTGATCGGCCGTAAGCAGCTTCCAATAGCTCTGAAGGAATAAGGCGGCGCCAAGAACGAGCACCAGGGACAGTCCAATCTGAAAGGCAACCAGCCACTGTCCCGCGCCGCCGCCGCTTCTGGAGGCCCGAACGCCTGTCGTGATGTCTCGAAGCATTTCATCCAGCTTCGAACCAGTCGCGCGAAGCGCTGGCACGATTCCACACAGCACACCCGTCAGAATGCCGACCGTCGTCGTAAATAAGAGAATCCTCCAATCCAAGCTGAGATCCAAAACGATCCTGGTCCGGCTGGTTTCAAGTTGAGTCACAACTAGACGACTGAACAAGCGCGCCAGGACAATCCCGCCGGCCGCGCCTGCAGAACTCAACAAAATCGATTCTACGAGCAATTGACGGATCAGTCGGTAGCGCGACGCGCCAATCGAAACGCGAACGCTGAGTTCACGCGCGCGAGCAGTAGCGCGGGCCATCTGCAGACTTGCGATATTGCCGCACGCCACCAGGAGCACAATTCCCACTACGCCCATCAGAACAAACAACGACTGGGAATATTGGTTTCGCAGTCCCGATGAACCATTTGAGGCGAACAGTAGTTGAAACGGATCCTTCAAATATGTGCCTAACGAACCGCCGCTTGGCAGCGTCATCTCCCGTAGAACAGGCTGCAAGGAACGGAGGCCGCTCTCTGCGTCAACGATCGACTCGTCGGCCTTGAGCCTGCCCATCAGGCGAAGCCAGGAGGCTCCAGGATTGTTCACGAATGGAGCATTGTTCGCGCACGATGGCGTCGCGATATCGAAGGACTGTCCAACACGAACTCCGGAAAAGTCAGGCGAACTGACACCGACGATCGTGAACGGACGTCCGGCAATCGCAATCGACTGTCCGATCGCACCCAGGGCGCCCCCATATTGGCGTTGCCAGAAAGCGTAACCTAAAACCGCAACAAGGCCCTGACTGCACCCAGGCGTATCGTCTGCTGGAACGATCAAGCGTCCGGCAGCGGGTTTAACCCCAAGGACGTCAAAGAAAGATCCGCTAACGTAGAGCCCGTTGACGACACGCGTTTCGCCCGTTGCGGCCAGATCGAACTGCTGCGTCCCATAGGCGAGCGCTCCATCGAAGACTTGCTGATGATCCCGTACATATTGCCAAACCGGTAGAGAGAAGGTTTGCCGAGTGCCTGAACGGATTTCAACAAGGTGTTGCGGTTCACGCACCGGCAACGATTTTAATATCAAGGCATCCATCAGAGTGAAGATGGCGGTGTTCGCGCCGATTCCCAACGCGAGCGTTACGATGACCACGACGGTGAAGCTGGGGTTTCTCAGGAAAGTGCGGAAAGCGTAGTGCGCGTCTTGAGCAATGGATTCGATCCAGGCATGAATAGCAATGTCCCGCGTTTTCTCTTTCTGTAGCGTTCGATTGCCGAAAATTCGGTTCGCTTCAAGAGCCGCCTGTTCCGGCGTCCTTCCAGACGCGACAAGTTCCTCGATTTTCTCCGCGATGTGGAACGCGAATTCGCGCTCGATATCCCGTTCAATTCGTTCGCGGCGCGTCAGATTGCGAAGCCGTTTGATCCATCCCATAGTTTTAGGCGTGCCGCAAGACGCGCTTGACCCCCTCCGTCAGCCGCGACCAGCTTTCTTCTTCCTCAGCCAGTTGTTTCCTGCCTTTCGTGGTGATTGAGTAGAATCTGGCCTCACGGTTCTTCTCGGTCAGGCTCCAGTCCGCCCGAACCCACCCTTCCTGTTCCATCCGATGCAGGGCTGGATATAACGATCCTTCTTCTATACGCAGGAGTTCATTCGATACTCGTTGAATATGAGAAGTTATGGCGTAGCCGTGCATGCGTCCCTGAGCGGCGAGGCTCTTCAACACAAGTAACTGCAGCGTCCCCTGAAGAATGTCGTTTTTGTTCTTCGGCATTACACCTAGCTATCTATACCTAGCTACATTGGCATGTCAAGCACATCCATAGTTGTCCGGTCCGGTCTGATCAACCCGGTTGTTTTAGCTGCACCCCGTTCCTTGAATGCTCGCTTTCTCACGTGCCTTTCTGTGCCGCCATGATCAGGAACAGTGGGATCCGCATGCGCCGCGCATAGGTCGACTCATCCTGAAAGTGCTCGCGTTGGGGATGTGCCTCACGCAGCGCATCCAGACGAAACCCCGCTGACTGGAGCAGCCGAACGTAGTCCTCAATCGTGCGGTGGTATTTCTGCACCGTGCCGCCCAGCCAGTTCGTCACGCGGATGCCGGTCGAGAAATAGTCGTCTACGACCCAGTCCTGGCGCTGCGTCCCAGTCGCCCAGCCTCGATCGCATGATGTAATCACGGGGTGTTCCACTGAGAAGACCAGCCGGCCACCCGGCGCGAGGCTCTGGCCGACACTCGCAAAAATCGGCGCTAGATCGGCGATATAGTGGAGCGACAGCCGCGCAAGAACGAGGTCGAACGCAGCGGTCGGGTAGTCCCACGCCTCGATCGCCTGTTCAATGACCTCACCTGCCGTGCCCTGCAGCGTCTGGGCTGCAAGGATGGCCATCTTGTGTGAGCCCTCAACGCCAACATAGCTCACTGCTCCTTCGTCCAGCAGCGTGAGGCTGATCTCAGCATCGCCGCACCCGAGATCGAGAACCCGCTGGCCGGAGATCGGGTGCACCAGTTCCAGGATCACTGGCTTTTCGAGAGTCTCGTTCGGCGAGTCGCCGCTCCGCCGGTGGCGGGCGTAGGTTGCGAACACTTCGTCATCATCGTAGAAGTCTGGTCCGGCCTTGGCATTCAGATTCATCTAATGGATCCTTTCGCGATGTCGGCGAGATTGCGCGAACATTGTAGCGGCGCCTCGGCTGTATGAACCAATTGCCGACTTGGCCCTAAAACCACGAAATCGTATTGAAAAACATTTGGTGGGAGTTTGTGGGATCTGTTGATGCACCGCGAAGCGCTATCAGATCGCAAAGTCATTCTCTTGACTAAGCCGCCCCGCTCGTCTGCGCGTGGCTTTTTCCTTCCAATACGCTGCGGGACGGTTTGCGTAAAAACCGGGGACCTATGCTCAACGAAGGGTATTGGGAGGAATGCGCCAAGGTCGGCGAACTTCGCGCCCAAGGGTGGAAGGGCTCAAATAAGCCAGGTCTTGGAGATAGAGGGGAACTGCGCAACGGGCAATAGCTGCGTCCTTGGCGTGTGGCGACCCAGGGGTTCCCACTCTGCCGGGGAATTTCATCGGGTATTGAATAGGGGAACCTTGCCGTTACAGGCAGCCGCTGTCATGTTCCCGTCAAGGAAAACGGGTCCCGGGCCAAAAACGTGACTTAGAGGGCAGTTCCTCATTCGTAATCACCACAAAACACGGATGATCGTGGACGTCGTGCTCTGGCGCTCCGCCTGCTATATGGATGGTATCGTCCGATTAGGTCTAATAGTTTAGGAGTAATAATGAAACGGTTCGCATTCTTAGGTTTGCTCTTTCTTTCCCTCGCATCCAACGGTTTGGCGGCGGAGTTTGTTTGTAAAGCGTTCCCCGGAATCGAAATCGCTCCCATTGCGACCCTGCTTAACGCTAGGGTCATCGACTCGGATGGTCCAAACAACACGTATCTGCTCTCCGCAAGGGTACTGCCGGCGATTACGCCTCCAGGACTCGTCTATTGCGAAGCCAACGCCAAGGCAAAGACTCCCGCGCAGCGTTTTTCGATCGTTTCTAAAACAGTCCGAGTTGAAACCGCTCTTTGGTATCAACAGCAACCCGCGATGCGGCTTGTGAATCTGCCTTCCGCGCTGAGCCTTTCTAAGGGACGGGGTATCGTGATCGCGGACCTCAACTCCGCAGTCGACTTTGGTCATCCTGCACTGAGAGGCCATCTTACGGGTGGCTACGATTTCGTGAAGAATGCGAAATCCTCGACGAGCGATGGGAGCATGGATCAGTCTTCGGCTTCGTTTTTGGATCAGTCTTCAGCGAGCTTCCTGGATCAATCCTCCGCTTCCTTCCTGGATCAATCGAGCGCCTCATTCTTGGATCAGTCGAGCGCGTCCTTTCTCGATCAGTCCAGCGCCTCCTTCTTGGATCAGTCGTCCGCGAGTTTCCTCGATACATCGAATGCGGCCCATGGGCACGGTACGCTCGTGGCCGGAATACTGGCCGCCGTGGCGCCCGAGGCGATGATCATGCCACTCAGAGTGTTTGATGATAATGGTGAAGGGGATTCGATGAAGATCGCGAAAGCGATCGACTATGCCGTCAAAAACGGAGCGTCCGTCATCAACCTAAGCCTGGGACTCGATGGGCCGTCAACGACGATAAAAAATGCCATTGCCAAGGCCGTCCAAGCCGGTGTCGTCGTGGTTGCCTCCGCCGGCAACAAGAACTCCAGGATTCCACAATATCCGGCCGCGTACGACAATGTCATCTCCGTCGCCGCGACCACGACTCAGGACAGGAAAGGAAGCTTCTCGAACTACGGATCCTCAATTGAGCTGAGCGCGCCCGGCGCGAATATCATTTCCGCATATCCGGGCGGATACTATGCTGTGACGTCGGGTACATCATTTGCTGCGCCTGTGGTTTCCGCAGAAGCCGCGCTGCTGCTCGCCTACAGTAATATGGTCAGCGCCGGCATCACGGCAGGTGTAGTGAACATTGACAAGTTCAATCCCGAATACAACAACCAATTGGGCATTGGACGCGTTGACCTGTTGAAGGCGCTGAAGCCCCGAAGGTAAACGTCGTCCGCTAAAGAGATCGCTCACTGAAATGTTGAGGCGCTGGGAACAGACCGCAAAAAGCGGAACGTTCTCAGCGCCTTTTCATTTAGATTGAATTGAAATGTAGAAGATGCTCCATTCGCAACACGGACTATTTTAGGTGCGCCCGTTCTTTAACCGACGGACTCCAACCCGAATTCTGCTGATGCCGCCTGCATAATGTTGTCGAGATGAAAATTAAGGCATCATTCATTCAACCGATGCTTTTGCTTCGGACAGACAAGCTGCCCGAAGGCGCGAACTGGCTGTACCAAATCAAGTGCGACGGTTACAGGTCCATCGCCTTCAAGACCGGCGGTAGGGTCTACTTCCGCTCCCGCAACGACAAGGACTTCGCATCGCGCTACCCGGCCATCGTCCAGGCCCTGCAATTCCTTCCCGACGAAACCGTGATTGATGGCGAAGTGGTCGCGCTCGATGAAGAAGGCCGGCCATCGTTCAATCTCCTGCAGAATTACGGCTCCTCCGGTGGGCCACTCGTTTTCTTCGTTTTTGATGTGTTGATCCTGGCCGGACGGGATGTCAGGAAAGAACCGCTTTCGGCGCGGCGGAATCTCTTGGAAGAGAAAATCCTGCCAAAGCTGGAAGAGCCGATCCGATACCTAAGGGAGCTCGAAGCATCTCTACCGGATCTGATTAAAGCGGTTAAGGCGCAAAGCCTCGAGGGACTGGTCGCGAAACGGCGAGATAGCGTCTACGAGTCTGGTTTACGCTCTGGCGCCTGGCGGAAAATGCGAGTGAATGCCGGCCAGGAGTTCGTGATTGGAGGCTACACCGTCGGCGGACCGACATTCGATGCGTTGATCTTCGGATACTATGAGGGTAAGAAACTCCTTTATGTAGCCAGGACCCGCAACGGATTTACGCCAGCCTCACGGGCCGCCCTGTGGAAGAAATTCAAAGGTCTCGAAACGGAGAAGTGCCCCTTCGCCAACCTACCGGAGAAAAAGAGCGGGCGGTGGGGGCAGGGATTAACTGCCGCGAAGATGGCGGAATGTCGTTGGCTGAAGCCTGCACTGGCCGGGCAATTTGAATTCACGGAATGGACCCCCGATAATCACCTCCGCCATTCCAAATTCATTGCGCTCCGAGAAGATAAAAACCCCCGAGACGTCGTGCGTGAAGAGTGACACCCCTTACCTCGTGGCGGTGACACGTCATCTCGCCCCATCCACGCGTCGCCGGCTCTGTTCGGGGCCCTTCAGCTCTTGCGAAGTCCGACAATCTTCCAGACCTTTTCATAATTTCGCGAGCGCTTGGTATTTTTCGCGGGCTTTTGATATTCTGGTGGCCGTGAATCAGGGCTCGTATTGAAACTCTCACCGTTCAGACGATAACGAATCTGCTGCCACCCCCGCGGCATATAAGGCCCAGTTTGGTGAAACTGAAAATCTAAACATGACCTCTTTTCGTAGAGCCAGACTTCATCTTTGGCTCTGTGGGGATTTAATGAACAAATTGAATCGCATCGCCGCCGTCGCATTGGCGGTAGTCCTTTGCATCGCGCTGAGCCCCACGGCTTGGGCGCAGAATACCGCTGCCATCAGCGGCACGGTAAAAGACCAGAGCGGCGCCGTGCTGCCCGGCGTTGAAGTTACCGCTACTCAAACCGCAACCGGCGTCGCCCGCACAGCGGTGACGGATGAAACCGGTTCGTATACCCTGACGAACCTTCCTATCGGCCCCTATCGGCTCGAAGCGGCGTTGCCCGGTTTTCGCACATTCGCACAAACCGGCATCACGCTTCAGGTTAACGATTCCGCATTGATCAACGCCGTGATGGAAGTGGGACAGGTTTCCGAAACCGTGGAAGTCGAGGCGAATGCCGCATTGGTGGAAACGCGCACGACGACCGTCGGTCAGGTGATCGATAACCAACGCGTGCTTGAACTACCGCTCAACGGCCGTCAGGCAACCGAGCTGATTCTGTTGTCCGGCGTCGCAACACAGGGCGGCGTCAATGCCAACAACTCCGGTATCCGCAACTACCCCACGACGACCATTTCAGTGGCGGGCGGTGCGGGAAACGGCGTGGTGTACCTGCTGGACGGCGCCACGCACAACGACCCTTATAACAACCTCGGCTTGCCCATGCCTTTCCCTGATGCTCTTCAGGAATTCAAGGTGGAAGGCAGCGCGGGTCCGGCGATGTACGGCCAGCACGCGTCGGGAACAATGAACGCCGTCACGAAGTCCGGCACCAACGAATTTCACGGCGATTTGTTTGAGTTCCTTAGGAATGGCAAACTGAACGCGCGCAACGCATATGCATTGCAGCAGGACGACCTGAAGCGCAACCAGTTTGGCGGTACCTTCGGTGGACCCATCGTGCAAAATAAGCTGTTCTTTTTCGCGGGTCATCAGACCACGACCAATCGCCAGACGCCTCCGGCGGATCGTCAGTTCATCCCGACCGCTGCGATGCTCCGTGGAGATTTCACAGCCTTCGCCTCTGCAGCATGTAATGGTGGCACTGCTCTCAATCTGAGGGGCCGCTTTAATGGAGGAACGACGATTGATCCTTCTCTGTTTTCGCCGGCAGCAGTCAAGCTGGTGACATGGAATCAAAACGGTCTCGTCTTTCCGACCACAAACGATCCCTGCGGTGAGATCCGCTTTGGTCGCAAATCGGAAGATCGTGAGTTCCTCACCCTGGGAAAGGTCGATCTGCAACAAAACGACAAGACTTCGTACTTCTTCCGTTATCTGGAGGCGCGTCGTTTCACGCCGAACGATCTGGATAAATCCAACGCCCTGACGTTGACCATCGGAAACCTGACACAGCACGTGCATTCACTTGCCGTGGGCCAGACGTACCTGATCAGCGCATCCACGGTAAGCTCGTTCCGCGCGACTGGAATCCGCACGAAGATGGAGCGGACGGCGCCAGAGTTTCTCGATCTAAGCGACATCGGAGTGAAGAACGTCTTCATTCCCTATCCGAAGTACGGACGCGTAATCGTCAACAACGGCTTCAACTTCGGGACGCAGAACGTGCAGCCGGGACACTATAGTACGGTAGGCGAACAGGTGACTGAAGATATCAGTCTCGTGTCGGGCGCGCATCAGTATGGATTCGGCGTCAACTTCATTCATACGAATCTGAACACGAATTCGGGTGTGAACACGAATCCGACATTCACGTTTTCCGGTCAGGGCGAGAGCGGCAACGCTCTGGTCGACTTCCTGCTCGGTAAACCATCACTGTTCTCCCAGGGCAATGAAAACGTCGGTAACGGACGGCAGAATTACATTGCTTTGTACGCACAGGACACCTGGAAGACGAGTAATAATCTGACGTTGAACTATGGCCTGCGGTGGGAACCGTCACTACCGGGTTATGAAGCCAACAACCAGACAGCTCACTTTGACCGCGCGGCTTTCGACGCCGGCATCCGAAGCAAGGTGTACACGAACGCGCCCGTCGGCCTGCGGTTCCCGCCGCTTCGCGGAACAAAGGGTGTGAGCGCAGACGGCAGAACGAACAAGTACCACAACAACTCGTGGCTGCATTTCGCTCCGCGTTTTGGACTGGCCTACGATCCCAGCGGCGACGGGAAAATGACGATTCGCGCAGCAGGCGGACTCTTCTTTGACTATGCCCATCTCTGGACCTATAGCTCGCAGGGAACAAATTCTCCATTCGGCAACCAGGTTTCAAATATCCCGCTCAGCTTCGATGACCCCTACACGAGTCTCGGGCAGCCGAATCCGTTCCCGCAGTTCGTCAGTCCGAACTCGACATTTGCAAATAACGGTTCGTACAACAGCTATCGGGACGACATGCATGCTCCTTACGTGTATCAGTGGAACCTGAGTGTGCAACGTCAGGTCTCACAGGACTGGCTGGTATCTGCTAACTATCTCGGCAACTCGACAATCCACCTCCTCGGCGACACCGAGCACAACCCGGTAATCTTCTTCCCGGGCAATGCCGTAAATGGAGTTTGCACGGCGCAAGGTTGGGATCCGGGGGTGGGTCAAGTTCGCAGCTTCTCGTTCCGCCCTTCAACAGGCACAGCGTGCTCTACCTTGACCAACTTTCCTGAGCGCCGTTTGCTGACGCTCCTGAATCCGGTTGAAGGTCCCAAATATGGGTACATCGAAGATGTTACGGATGATGGGACGCAGAACTATCACGGCATGTTGCTGTCGGTTCAGCGCCGCCGCGCCAACGGGCTTACCGTTCAGGCCAATTACACGTACGCGCATTGCATCGGTGATCCCGGTGACAGTCAGCCGGGCATTGGAACCAGCGCTCAGTACCCCGGCCGCCGCTTCTACGAACGTGGAAACTGCGACGGCGACAAACGACAGGTGGTGAACTTCTCGACCGTCTATGCGACGCCGCGGTTCGCCAGCCGCGCTCTGGAACTTATCGCCAGCAACTGGCAGATTTCCGGTATCGTCCGATTCCAGACGGGATCCTACTTCGCGGTAGTGTCCGGTGCGGATACGTGCCTGTGCGGCGCTCAGGGTAATAACCGTGCGGATCAGCTCGTGGCGGATGAGGATGTATATACTGAGGATCGGAATCCTAACCAGTATCTGAAACCGGCCTCGGCAAGGGCCTTTGCCCGTCCGGCCGCTGGTCAGTGGGGAACGGGTCATCAGAACTACATCGGACCGTGGGAACTGAACATCAACACGGCGTTGACTCGAAAGTTTCAGGTTCGTGAAGGACAAACGGTGGAGTTCCGCGCGGAGGCGTTCAACGTACCGAACCGCCTCAACGCGAACAATCCGAACGCTACGATCAACAACCCGAACTTCGGAAGGGTCCTGACCGCGAAGGATCCCCGGATTATCCAACTCGCCTTGAAATACGTTTTCTAGACGGCGGCTTACGGGCCAAGGGTCGGATCTCGTTTCCCGAATCGAATTCGGGAAACGAGGCGTGCGGCCCTTCGCCCGACGCGAGTTAGCCCTCCCGATAGGGGCAAGGTTTTGGCCTGCGTGAGCGCTGTCTGGACGTCGCGGGTTCGATCCCCGTCTCCCACTCTTAGAATCAATAGTTCGCTGCCTTCGAGTTCCTGGTCCCGCCGGACTTACCCTTATCGCCGAACTCCTATAAGCGTAAAGTAGAGGAATGAAACGTTCCGGCATCGCCGATCTTCCGCTGCACGGGGGACGAGTGCCCGCATGGCTGGCCGAGCGTATGACCTTGCTCGGAACCGGAATCACCGAAGCGATCGTTCGCGACTACGGCGTTTCCGCGTTTCTTTCGCGCCTGAGCGATCCTTTTTGGTTTCAGGCGTTCGGCTCAGTTTTAGGTATGGATTGGCATTCTTCCGGGATCACGACGTCGGTCATGGGCGCGCTGAAACGCGGGCTTGCGCCGCGAGCAGATGACCTCGGCCTCCATATCTGCGGCGGGCGCGGCCGCTTCTCGCGAAACACGCCCCACGAACTTCGCGCCGTTGCGCTGAGCCACGGATTCGACGGGGAAGCGCTTGTTCGCACCAGTCGACTTACTGCACGCATCGACAATAACGCCATCGCCGATGGGTTTCAGATCTACCTCCACAGTTTTGTGCTCGCCGGAAACGGGGAATGGGCTGTTGTGCAGCAGGGTTTAAATGCGCAAACTGGAAAAGCCCGGCGCTATCACTGGCATTCGACGCAGATCCGTGATTTTGTGGCGGAGCCCCACACTGGAATCGTTGGGGATGCGCAAGGTGTGATCATGAATCTCGTGGATGCGAACGCGGGACCTGCGCAGGATGCGATGCTGAATGTCGTTCAGGAGCAACCGGAACGCATTCTGAAGGAGGCCGCCGCGATTCGTCATCTCAAAATGCCCGATCACCACGACGTCCGCGCGGAGAACATCGATCTGGGGCGGCTCGGTGCAGTCCTAGCGGTCGCGTATCAGCGTGACCTCCATGATTTCGCTGAGTTGCTTCTTCTTGAAAACCTCGGTCCGCGGACGCTGCAATCCATGGCGCTTGTGGCGGAAGTGATCCACGGGACGCCGAACCGCTTCGAAGATCCCGCCCGCTTTTCTTTCGCGCACGGCGGCAAAGACGGTCATCCGTTTCCCGTTCCTCTCAAAACCTACGACGAATCGATCGCGGTCCTCCGCCGCTCACTCAGAGCCGCAAAGCTCGGCGACCACGAGAAAACCGACGGCCTCCGGCGCCTCGATCGTTTTGTCCGTCAAGTTGAATCCCAATCCTCTCCGGAAGCAGACTTCGACGAAGCGGTTGCCCACGAGCGAGCGATATCGCCATCGCTGAACGGGCGATCGATGGCCGGGAAGCTGCCACACCAGCGCACGTTGTTTGAGTAACGCGAGCTACGCCACGCAGGCTTTGTCAGAAGTATCGTTGCAGATTCAGATCCGAAATGTATGGACATCGAGATTGACGCCCAAGCCATGTCCACCGTCGCATGAATTCATCGATTCGTGTATCCAGGTACACTGAAGCCGCCCTCCAGTTTTGCCCAGGATACGACATCAGGATTCTGGTGTAATGTCCGCAAGACGCCCAAATCAACGGAGCAATCACTGGCCGCGACGCACGGCACGTGCAACGAAACTACCATTAATCGTACTGACGCCGAAGGGGCTGCCATTGCCGAAATGTGCTGGGGCTGAAATATGTAGTTGTCCTGGTTCAGGCGTATTGCGGAAGAAGCGTGGTGTTCCTGCAAACCACTACGGAATTTTCTTCCATTCACTTTTGAGCACGCCATAAACCGCATTATCCACGAATCGGTCGTTAAGCCATTCGGCTTCTCGAATTAACCCCTCCTTGCGTAGACCCAGTCGTTCGGGTATGGCCGCGCTCTTCGTGTTATCGGGAGCGACTAAGATTTCGACTTTGTTGAGGTTCATGGAATTGAAACCGTGATCTATCAGAACTCTGCAAGATCGAGTGACAATTCCCCGACCCTGAGCTCCTTCACTTAACCAATACCCGATTTCAGCTCGCCGACTCCTCTGATTAATCTTATGAAACCCGACGACACCTACTAACTGATCCCTTTCCCAAGTCGCTAGGTGAATCCCAGTGCCCCTGGCAAACTCCATCAACACCCACTTTACGAATGACCTCGTATCCTCAGCGGTCTTGTTTCCATCCACCCACGGAAGCCACTGTCGAAGGTAAGCACGATTGCGATGGGTCAGCTCGAATAAGGAGTTCACATGCCGATCTTCAATCAAGCTCAGACTCAAGTCCTTATCAACCGTCAAACCAAGCATAAATGCATCCATATATTCCTTGACCTTGGGAAATTCACCAGCCAATACGGGAGCCACAATCTTGATGGATTGTTCAGATGTGGGCTGAACGAGAAAAACCAATGCCCCTTTTTGACACCAAGAAGAGTGAGGTTTCAATGTTGCAGGTTTTCTTCCCGTTGCTCAAGCAATTTACCATTTCTGGGCGGGAGAGTGGCCTATCAAATCCCCGTGCAAAATTCTGTAAGTGTAGACGAGAATGCGACTATGTTTGGTCGTTACGAGCGGCGAGCTGGACTTGTTGCTGCAATAGCCATAAGCGTTCTTGCAGTTCGTGCAGAGCCAGCAATTGGACAGGCCGATTCTCTATGGATTGGGAACTGGACGTTGAATCTTCAAGAATCGAATCACGACAGGGAAGTATTCAAGAGGCTAGTGGGAATTGATCCCGCCGACATTCTTAGCCAGACCCTGAAAATTGAACACATTGAGGGAAAGGTAAAGATGACAGGAGATGTCGTTATCTCGGGTCGCTCACCTGTGCATGCCGAAGAAAGCCTCAACCTTGATGGCAGCGAAGTTACTTTACCTGACGGTGGAACCGGCTCTTTCAAACGACTGAAGGTTTCGCCTGATGGAAAGAGGCTTACACGAAACCATACTCAGACCTTGAGAGAAGTTGTCCCTGCAGGTACTGATCCGACTGAAGGCAAGATTACAAAACGGGCCATTCACATTTTGATTTACGATCGAAGCCCTCAAACAAAATCGGCTGAGCATTGAAGATTTGAATCGACGCGGGTTCCAGAGGGTACGCCACCACGAATCATTCTGGCCGTGAGCTCGACCGGCGCCGGAATCCTTCAAAGTATGGGGTTGCTAGCGCTTGGAAGTCGCCAGTTCGGCGATCCAATAGCCGGGTTTTCCGGTAGGGGCCCGATAGGCGCCCAGGTTTTGATTTGCTCCGGGAAAGACGCTGCCGTCTTTCCGAGTTAGATAGAGTTTTGCGATGTCTTGATCGGTTCCGGAAAGAGAGTGCTTCTCCAGCATATCGAATCCGAAAGCGCTGAAGAATTGTTCTTCGGTTTCATCGGCGATGCCGAAAATCCACGGTTCGCCCCAATCGGGAAACCCGGCCGGAGTCCTTCGTGGATTCTTGGGGTCGCCCTCGACGTAGGTCTTCGTCATGAAGTCCAAAACGACCGAAGTGCCGGGAGCGGAGATCTCCTGAAGAACCTGGAGCGTACTCTTTACCGCGTCCTCTGGAATATAAAAGGTCACGCCTTCCCAAATCACAAAGGTTCGCAGGTTGTCGCGATAACCTGCCTTGTGCAGAACGTTGCCGAGCTTTTCCTTTGTGAAGTCGATGGGGGTGAAGACAAGGTTTGGCGGAAACCCTCCCAGAATTTCGCGGACGCGCTGCTTCTTGTATTCCTGGGTTGGGCCGTAATCGATCTCGAAGACCCTTGTACCGGCCAACAGGCTTCTTAAGCGATAGGCGCGACTGTCAAAACCCGCGCCCAGGATGACAATCTGCTTTGCTCCCTGCTGCACGGCTTTCACGAGTTTGTCATCCATGAAGCGTGTGCGAATCAATGCCGCGCGGCTGATCGCGCCGACGGGCCCCAGTCTCAATGCTTCCTCGTAGGGGAGGGACAATGCCTGCACCGAATAATGATCGGGAATGAGCGCGCGTTCTCGAGGCCCAATGAAACGCTCAGCCAGCCAGTCGGGATTGCGAATGGCCGGATCGGGGTCGTGTGTTGCGAGCGCCCGCATGGAAGCGATCAGAATCGATGTCTTCGAGGGCAGTCCCGGCTCGACGGCGATCGCCTGGGACGCGATAATCAGCGCCAGGAAAGCGATCAGCACCGCAATTCTTTTCATTGTATGAACTCCGCGGTAGAAATTACTGGGTGAACGCCGGCGCCGCTCGCTCACTGCGCCGTGAATTACACCGATTTGCCAACCCGCTCCAGCCGGCTTTTTCAGGAAGAGGCTCGCCGCATCCCGGAGCGTTCGCAGTTTACCTGGACGGTCTCGGCCGATCAATCGGACGAAGTGAACCGCGGCGCAGGCACGACGCCTGCAAGTTTGGCGAGGAGATCTTGAGTTCCCCAAATCACGGCTGTGGTTCCGTTCCGCAAAGCACATCTCACTGATACAGCAGTCGGCGTTACGGTAATCCCCCGTCGTTCGCCGTGTTATAGTACACGCGATCGACAGCATTGAAACAGCAGTGGCTGAGGCTAAACGGCCACTCTTCAAACCAGGCGCCGGACGCACGGATACAACCGCCGCCTAACCTATCGCGGAGACACGCGAAAACGCGGTGTGCAATGGAGAGAAGCTCCCTTTTGAAGCAGCAGGGACTCACGCTGAAGTGGCTTCAATCAGCGGGCATGCAACGGCTGCCGTCGTTGAGGTCATTCCGCGCACCTGTTCTCGTAGCAATCGCCTACTATCTGGGCGCGCAGGCTGCTTTCTCAATCGGTACTTTGTCCGATCGAATCTTCGCGCCGTTCTGGCCTCCGAACGTCATCCTGTTCTGCACATTGTTGGTCGCCTCGAAACGCCGGTGGTGGCTGTACATTGCCGCCGCCTTTCCCGCGCACGTCATTGCAGAGATCACAGTAGGAATGCCGGCGGCGCAGTTGATCGTGGCATTTGTAACCAACTGCATGGTGGCGATTCTGAGCGCCGTCGGCATCCGGCGATTTTGTAAGCAGTCACCATCGTTTGGCACTCTTCGCAATGCGGCTATCTACATTCTCATTGTAGGCGGCATCAGCCCCGCTGCTGCGGCATTCGGCGGCGCCTTTGTGCAGATCCTTGGCGGGGGGGCAATGGCGGACTACTGGATTTACTGGGCAAACTGGGGCATAGCCAACGCACTCGGTAGCGTGACCTTGGGACCCGTCTTCCTGGTCTGGCTGGCTCGTCCGGACACCGCGCCCGTCGCTCCGAGGCGAAAGATTGAAGCCGTTGTTTTGGCGATCAGCCTTGTGTCGGCTTGTGCCCTGGCCTTTCATGCGGGCCAGGGGATCGTGAATACCGGATTTGTGCCCGCGCTTCTCTATTCTCCGCTTCCTCTGATACTTTGGGCTGCGTTCCGCTTCGGCGAACGGGGCGCCAGCGGCGCGATTCTGATCATTACGGTAGTTTCCATTTGGGGGAGCCTGCATGGACAGACTTTGTTCATGGCCGGGAACGCGAGCATGAGTGTTCTTGCGCTGCAGATCTTCCTGCTGGGAGTTGCAATTCCCGTTATTCTGCTCGGCGCTGCAATCGACGAATTGCGTCGGTCGGAGGAAGCAACCAGAGGACTTGCCGGCTCGTTGTTGCAAGCGCAGGACGAGGAACGGCGGCGAATCGCGCGCGAATTGCATGATAGCACCGGACAGAACCTCGCCATTGCAAGTCTCATGGCGGGCAAGATCCAAAGGTTGGCGCCCGCTTCGTGCGAGCCCGTCATTGCAGAACTCAAGGACGTTCTTCAGTCTGCCATTACCGAAATCCGCACCTTTTCCTACCTCCTTCATCCTCCTCTACTGGATGCGGGACTGGGTGTGGCATTGCAGCCCTATCTCGACGGGTTCTCGAAGCGAACCGGCATCGAAGTCGAACAACTCGAATTGTCGCCGAATCTCAAGCGGATGTCCTCAGAAGTGGAAGTCGTCCTCTTCCGTGTTATTCAGGAAGCTCTCACCAACATATGGCGGCATTCAGGCAGCAAGACGGCGCGAATCCAGTTGGTCGCGCAGGTTGTGGATAGTCCCGCCGACATTCGGTTGACTCTTTCCAGAAGCAACGGCAGAGAGTTGGCTTGTTCCGGCCTGGGTTTGCTGGGAATGCGCGAACGTCTTCGTCAGATCGGCGGCCAGCTGCAAATTGATTCGACAACCGGTAGAACCGTGATTCGCGCCATCGTGCCATTGAACGAAGATCACGAACTGGAAGCCTGAAGCAAACGTTCAATGCGAGAACACAGCTGTGTGCTCCGCACAGATGCGTTTGAATGCGAGATCCTCATCCTGTCGGGGAAAGGCGTTCAGCGGATAAGCACACATGACATCTGCGTCGATTTCCCCGAGCAGGTCATTGCACGCTTTTTCGATCTGGATGGCGGCACTCGTATTGCCTTGCGCAAGGACAACATTGGCGCCTTCTCCAAAGACAGCAATGCGTGGGTCTTTTTTCTTCGATGCGCTGGCGCATGACTGAATGACTCCACTGAAAGTCTCAATAAAACGGACGCAGTCAGGGATCCCATTCAGAATGAACTGTGAGAGCGCATCAGCCGCATGTATCGATATGTAAGTGCCCTGTCGGATGGCGGCATTCATGTCGAAGCCGTCCTCGCTCAGTTTCTGAACCAGGATTTCCGCGTGGGACCTCGTCGCCACTGCAATAGCCCCGCCACCGGCCTTCAGGGCTCCGCCGAGGAAGCGAGAAGCACTTTCCCTCAGGACGTTTTCGTCCGAATAGAATTGGACCTCATGACAGCGCTTCGACTTTGTAACGGCGCTGTCATCCACACTACCGCGCACGAATTGCTTGCCCGCGAGAACCGCATCGATAGCCGGGAGCAGATCGGAGTCGGCCGATAGTTTATGAACGTAACCGCATGCACCCAGCCGAAGGATTTGTTGAACCAGGACGGAGGACGATTCCAGGCTGATGAAGATGATTTTTGTATCGGGGACGACAATACGAATCTGCTTCGCTGCCGCTATTCCATTCAACTTGGGCAATCCAATATCAAGTAGAACTAAATCGGGTTTTAGAGTTGTGGCTTTTTGAACGGCGTCCAATCCGTCCTCTGCTTCTGCGACAATCTGGAACTCTTTCCTGGACTGAAGCGCAAAACGAACGAATCGGCGGAACGGTTCAAAGTCATCGACTAGGAGAATGCGGAAAGATGGCGCCACTGGTCCTACTTTGCAGTTCTGTACCAAGGAATTCGAAAGTGATTGTGCAGTATGCCACGGCCGGATCACGAATTCCTATAGATCTGGTCACGTGGCCAGGTGGACTCGTCGTTTGACCGTGATACGCGGCCTGTCTACATTCGCGTCCGCCCGGAGATGGTGAGGCTGACATCCTGCGCAGCGAGCGGAAAGATTCCGAGCCAAGTGACCGCGAAAATGAAAATTGCCGAAAGCCATTTTGACTTCACTGCCGCGAGTCAGAACGCCATAACCAAATTGTACGAGAGACTCCCTTTCGGTGTGGACTCCGCTGCACGCGTGCTTCAAGAGAGGGCCGCTCTCTTGGACCGCAGGTTCAGGGCGCCGCCCGTAGAAAATGAGAAGACTTCCCGGAGGCCACCGAGCGATTCGACGGATTTCGGCCGCAACAGTCAATTTGGTGTCGGACGCTCAACGTGGCCGACATAGATACGGCTATCGTCGCAGAGGCTGGGAAGAAAATGCCGGTGCGATCCGTTTCAATTTCATGTGCCCGCTGTGGATTCTCCCGAAGCTCCACTCAATTGCATCGATTTTGTCCGGGTGGCATTGAATCGACCTTTGCTACTGCGTTGCAGTGTAGGAAACCCCAAAGGCGCCTTTCAACTGACGGGGCCAGTCCGGCAAAAACCCATATGCTGCACAGCGCCCACGTTAATGAGACTTTCCAGGAATATTTGCGGGACGAAGACAAAGACGATATCTTTTGCCTGCCTGCTCAGGACACAGACGGCCCGATCGCAAGACGATAGGCAGCATCAATCCTGCGGCACGAGTTTACGCAAATAAAAGGAGCTCATATGAAATACACCGCTATGTTCCTGGGCGTTGGACTGACCCTGCTCTGTTCAGCATCGGTATTCGCGCAAGGAACCGCCAATCAGCCCTATGTGCCGCCGGCCTGGGATACGTATACCCCCAACATACCTGGCGTGGTTACCGGAGGAACCAGAGTCCAACTCATCACGGACCAGCTCAATGGAACTGAAGGTCCCTTGGCTCTGCCGGATGGCACTCTGGTCTTCACCGAAGGGGGCGCGAGGCGACTAACCCGCATCGACAAAGACGGCAAGCTCTCCACATTCCACGAAAATATCCAGTCCGGCGGTCTCGCGTTCGACTCAAAGGGCCGGCTGATCGCCAACGACGGAACACAGGGCAAACAAGGTATCTACATAATCCAGCCGAAAGGCGCCGAGGCGACCCTCGTCGATAGGAAAACGACAGGCTTCATGGGCGCGAACGATCTGACCGTCGATAAGAAGGGCGGCGTGTATTTCACCCAGCCGGACCAGGCGAACGTGGGGTATATCCTCCCCGACGGGAAGGGGATGAAGATAGTTGCCGAAAACATCACCCGGCCGAACGGCATCACCATGAGCCCCGACGAGAAGATCCTGTATGTGAACGACTCTCGAGGCGAGTATCTTCTCGCCTTTGACGTGCAGGCAGACGGGTTGCTCACGAACCGCCGCAACTTCGCGAAATACCATCAGATCAACACCTCCGCCGCAGGTGGAGACGTGGGTCCCGGCCTTCGCTATAGCGTTACCAGCTGCGCGGACGGTCTGGCGGTCGATAAAGAGGGGCGCGTATATAACGCCGGCTGCAATGGTATTCAAGTCTATAGTCCACAGGGGCGGCACCTCGGTACGATACCGACCGCCCGCCAGGTCCAGAATCTCGCTTTTTCGGGTACGGGCAAAAAGACGCTCTACCTTGTAGGTCGGAACGCCGCCTGGAAGATCCAAACGCTCACGGAGGGATACCAGGGACGCGCAAAGTAGCCTGAATTGCGAGTCCGGAGATGTCGGGTAACCGAGTCTTCGCCAAAAAACAAAACTGCCGCAGGTTCCCTTGCGACGCGGGATCACTTTTCCGGTTTACCGCGTACGCTTCACTTGGCCGACCGAGTCGCTTTTGGGATTTCCCAAGTCCGTATTGCGGACCGTACAGCCAGGAGTCGGCTAGAGGTAGCTAAGCCACCAGTCCCGACGCTGCGCCTTGACCCCTGCAACCCAGCGGCAGTATGGATACAAGATGGCGATTACCAGCGCCCAGGCGACATAGACGCCAGCCAGACCGACGCCGTATCCTTTCGGGTAGAACAGGAACACAGTCATCATCTGGCGGAAGCTGAAACCTTGAAACCACCCAAGAATTACGCTTAGCGCGTGAATCAGGTAGAAATGCGCCACATAAAAGGCGAACGGGACGCGTCCGAACATGACCAGCGAATCTTTCACGACGCCCTTAATCCTGTCCGCGACGCCACAGAGCATGGCAGCCGGCCCGATAGTCATCAGCAAGAACAGAAGGCTCGGCGGATACTTGGTGGTATTGAAGAAATCAATGACAGCAGTTCCTTGCCCCTCCGGCCCCCACTGCCAGTGATTGGGATCGCCATAACCGTCGAACGCACGAAGCAAGAAAAATGCCGCGGTCATGGCGAGGCCCGCGCGAAGCAGGATTCGGTTCCGTCGGTCATGCGGCCATGCAAATACTTCGGAAACGCCGAACCCGAGCAACATGACGCCGATCCAAGCGACTAACGGATAGGCGAAGAGAACCAGGAATGGCCCCGCACGCACCGCCATCTGGGAGTGCAGCGAAACCCAGAGCGGCCACTGTTCATCGAGGAGGCTGGTCGCCGGCCAGAAGCTGTCGAGCAGGTTGTGACCGGCTACAATCGCGAGGCCGAGAACAAGGCAGGTTCGGCGGCCCATCCACTGCAGGAGCGAGAGTACAATCATGCTCGCGCCAATTGCCCAGATCACCTGCATCACAATGAGCACCTGTCCGCCGAGTTCCGGAATGCCTCGTGGGGCGAACGATAGGGCTGTCGAGATGATGACCACCTCGACGAAAATCAGCCACGCCCCCCTGATAAAGAGGAATCGTGCCAGTTCTATCCCGCTCTTCCTGGTTGCCATCAGGCCTGCGCTCGTGCCGGCAAGCAGTACGAACACGGGAGCGCAGAAGTGCGTGATCCATCGAGTTGCAAATACTCCGGCCGTAACGTTGGGGTCGGTAGTCGGATCCTGCAGTGCGCCAAAGAAGAAGTTGTCTCGGACATGATCGATCGCCATGATGACGATGACCAGTCCGCGTATCATGTCAATCGAACTGAGGCGATAGGCGCGCTTGTCGGCAGTGGTAGTCGAAGATGCGGACGTCGCGGAGATCGCTGGTGAGATGGCGCTCGAGATGTTGCTCATGGTCCTCCCTCGACAGTCATTTCATGGATATGAATACTTCGTGGGCGCCTGCGTTTTCGGGCGGCAGTGTATCAGAACTCGGTAAATCACTCACGTTTGAAGATGGGTTGCGGTGAAGCCTAAATCATTACTCGCCTCGGATTTCCGATGAACGCTAACGACTATACAGGCATTGGCCCTCGCGACGAAACTCGAACAATAGAGCTGCAATAATGTGTTATAACAGTGTTATACGATGTTATGTCCATATCGCGATGGAGGAAAGATCAAAATGGCGGCTCTTGTGAGAAAGTTGTCCCAAATCGGTAACTCAAAGGGGATTATTCTGCCCCAGACCGTACTCGAAATGCTGAACTGGGACACTGATGCGGAAGTTGAACTGAAGATCGAAGGAAAGAGACTCATTGTCTCACCGTGTCGTCGCCGTTACGCCACCGACGAGGAGGGAAAGGCAGTCGCTGACAAGGTTTTCACGAAGCACCGACGTCTCATGGAAAAGCTATCCAAATAAGTGGACGTCATTTATCTGTCGGTAGAAATCGTGCAGGACTTCCATGCGCGAGCCCTCAAAGAGCACGGCGGCATTGCTGGTCTCCGCTCTCAGGAACTCCTGGAGTCGGCCGTCTTTCAACCGCAGCACAGCGCATTCGGTGAGGATGCGTATTCGACGACTGCTTCAAAGGCCGCAGCCTATGGCTTCTTCATCGCACAAAATCAACCGTTCCTTGATGGGAATAAGCGTACTGCTGCCGCCAGCATGCTCGCTTTCCTCTATCTCAACGGGTACACCCTCGACCAGACCGACGATCAAATCTACGAAGCCTTCATCGGTCTCGCCACGAAAGATCTCTCTCAGGCCGATTTCTTTGCATGGGTGGACCGCTATGTCGGCGCCGAGGCCGAAGTGTGAAGCGCACTTTCCGGTTTACCGACTACAGGTCCGCTGACCCTTCGATTAGTAAATAGTGCCGCGTTTATTGCGAGAAGGCCGCGTGCTGCTTAGATTAGGATGAGGTACTGCTTACTGGGACACCAGGCATATCGAAATTCCGAATGGTGTCTTGAGTAGACCGCACCCCAGAGCACGGCCGGATCGCGGATAAGCGGTTCAAAGAGATGGTAAATATGTTTCCGACATATTCCGGTCAGACGAGACTCTGTCATGTCAAGTTGTTGGACCACAGAGTTTCATGTCCGGCCGGCGGCGCCGTTGAGGAGACTCCACGTGAGCTTGGCTGAAAGTCGGCCCGCTGCTTGGCGAAACATCGGGGTGTTTTTTAGCTCAACTTTCCGCGACATGCACGCTGAGCGTGACATCCTTCGGAGCGGCGCGTTTCTCGAGCTCGAACAGCGCCTCAGA
>JADMIO010549038.1_pt1 | contig 29121 bp, 22 predicted proteins | sample 8958161 | NCBI WGS metagenome assembly JADMIO01 (sample SAMN16585339, study PRJNA669376) | soil metagenome | isolation source: Crop rotation soil | place: USA: Cullars Rotation, Alabama | collected 2011 | reverse complement strand
TGCTGACCACCACCGTGTACGACAGCGCACCGCCGAAGCCCACGCTCGCCGTGCCGGTCTTCACCACGCGGATGTCCGCGGTCGGGTTCAACGTGTCGCTGTCGGTCGCGCTGTTGTTTCCCGTGTTCGGATCGGTGATGCCGCTCGGCGCGGCAATCGTCGCGGTGTTCGCCAGCGTGCCGGTCGCGCTGGGATCGACAGTGCCGTTGACGATGAAGGTCGCACTCGCTCCCGATGGCAGGTTCACGCTCGCACTGATGTTGCCGCTGCCCGAACCCGGGCCGGTGGCGCCACCCGCGTACGTAGCCGTCCACGTCGCGCCGAGGATGCCGGCCGGAATCGTGTCGGTCACCAACGCGCCTGTCGCCGCGGCCGTGCCGGCGTTCGAGGCGATGATGGTGTAGCTGATCGGGCCACCCGGGATCGCGGTGGCGCTGCCGTCGGTCTTCGTGATCGAAAGATCAGCGACCGGCATCGGCGTGTTGACTTCGTTGGTCGTAACCGACCCCGGCAAGGTCGTGGTGCAGGCGGTGTAGTTGTAGGTCCAGTTGGCCGAATTGGTGATCTGGTGGCTTGCCGGCAGAGAGTTGACGAGCACCTGGAACGTCACGACCTTCTGCGAACCATTCGCGATCGAACCGAGCGATACGCCGACCGGCGAGAGCACGGCCGGTTGCGCCACGTTGTCGATCTTGAAGCTGCCCGCGACGAAACTCGTGTTTGCGGGAACGGGGTCATTGAAAATTATGTTGCTCGCCGTCGAACCGCCGGTGTTGTTGAGCGTAACGGTGTAGGTGAGTGTGTCGCCGATGAAGGTCGAGGCGTGGTCGACCTGTTTCACCGTCACCGGGAACGACGGCGCGAATACGTCGATCTGCAGGCCGAGGCCCGCGATCGTGTACTGGTCGCCCGAAGTCGTGCCCTGCGCGAATGCACTGGTCTGGTTGTTGGTGAGCTGCGACGAGGCGTCGACATTGGTGACGTCCCAGCCTTGGCGGCCGCCGACGACGTTGCTCGCTCCCGCGGCATTCTGGTTGAGACTGCCGAAGGTGCCGCTGGTATCCTGCGTTCCATCGTCCTTGTTCATCTGCGACACGAAGAAGTTCGTGATCGGGTTGTTCGGTCCGGACAGGCGGTTCGCATTGGTGAGCGTGGCCGTCGGTCCGAACAGGAACGTGTCGCCGTTGTTGACCGTATCGCCTTCGACCGCCGTTACGAGCGCGCGACCATTGACCGTGCCGATCGACGGCGTGCAGAAACCGGTGACTTGCACTGCCGCCGCACCGCCGACTTCCGCACTCGCGTAGATCGTGAGGTTGCGCACCGGCTTGGTCGGGTCGGCATAGGCGACGGCGAGCGTCCATCCCGTCGCGTTGCCGGTCGTGTCGTTGCCGACGACACCGGGAACGCCGCCCACCGTGTAGGTACCCGCACCGCCGGCCTGCACCGTTGCAGTGACGTCGGCCGCGTTGACGTAGCGTCCGCCACCGAGCTGCGCTGCCGCCGGTGCCGGTGTGACGCTGACCGGCGCCTGTGCGGGCGCCGTGAGCGTGACGGGAGTGGCGATCGAGGCGGTGACGTTCTGGCCGCCGGTGTTGTAGGTAGAGCCCCAGATCAGCTCGGCGTGCAGGACGGTGGCACCGGCCGGCAGCACGAGGATCGCGGACGAGCTGTTGACGTGCCAGTCGGCGGTGGTGCCGGCGGGATATGTACCCACCTGCAGGGCCGTGTTGATCGTCGTGAACGCGCCGATGGAGTCCTGGAGGCCCGGTGCCGTGGCGCTGCCGCGGCCCAGGCCGAGTGTATTGCCGGTAAACGTGAGCGCACCACGCGTGGTGGTCACGTAGCGCTGCACGTATGCCGCGGATGCTGGGTGCGAGAAGGCGAAACTTATTGTGGCTGCAATTGCCGCAACGCTGCACTTGCGCACAAACGATGCCCAGACCGTGCGCCTCTCGGCGCCGGAAAGCTGAATCGACTTCATGGCCACCCCAAAACGAAAGTTCGCAACAAACTTGATGCAAATCTGATCGATACCGTCGATGAGACGAAAATGTCGGTCAGTTCACGTTTTTTGCACGATCGGGCAAATTGCAGTCCGACACAAGATACAGGTGCACTTCAGAATGTAATGTTACGTGTCCCGTACACATCTGGATGCAGGTTGAGGGAAAGTCCCTGCGGCCACGGAACCCGAGGCCTGCTTCGCCTTAGCTCGTTCGGCGGGAGCCAACGCAAGGTTCATGCCACGGAAGGTTGCTCACGTGGCATGCGCAACCCATGCGGAGCCGAATCAGGTACCTACGGGATAGCGCGGCGCTGCATCCAGCTGGGCCGCGCAGATCGCTGCGAGTTCGAGCAGGCGTAGGTCGGCGCCGGGGCGGCCGACGAGTTGCAGGCCGACCGGCAGGCCATCGGGCAAGGCGCCCATCGGGAGGCTCACCGCGGGACAGCCGGCGAGGCTTGCGAACGCAGTGAGATCGGCGTCGTTGGCGCGTTCGCCGTCGGCGAGGGGATAGGCGCCGTGCGAAACGGTCGGCAGGACCAGCACATCGATATCCTCGAACACGCGGCGCGCCTTCAGCACGGTCGCGTCGAGCGTGCGGTCCGCGGCAGCGTAGTCGATCGCGGACTTTGCTTTCGCGTAGTCGAGCATCGAACGCAGCCGTGGCGACAGCGGATGCGCCGCGTCGGCGAGGTCATTGGCGAGTTCGACACCCAGTTCGCTCTCCATTACCAGCAGCGCGGCACGGCGCGTGCGGCCCAGATCGTGGTCGGTGAAGTCGACTGCGATGCGCTGGCCGAACGCGCTGTCGATGCGCGCGACCGCCGCGTCGAATACGGCACGAACGTCCGGCGCGACACCAAGCGCGCCGAGGTCGCGTGCGAACGCGCTGCGCAGGCGGCCCGGCTCCCAGTCCGGCGTGGCCAGCGGCACTCGTCGGCGACGCGAGCGTGGATCGGCCGGATCGTGTGCATCGAGTACCTGCACGACGATCGCGAGATCCTCGACCGAGCGCGCGAGGATGCCGACGCAGTCGAGCCGGCGCGCGGCGCGAACCAGGCCGCGCGTGGAGATCTCGCCATGGGTCGGTTTGAGCGCGTACACACCGCAGTGACTGGCAGGAATGCGCACCGAGCCGAGCGTGTCGCTGCCGAGCGCGAAGCTGCACAGCCCGGCCGCGACCGCCGCGGCGGAACCGCCTGACGATCCGCCGGCGGTGTAGTCCGCCCGCAACGGGTTGTGCACGGCGCCATAGTGCGGATTGGCCGAGAACGTGCCGAGCGCCCCCTCGTCGAGATTGGTCTTGCCGAGAATGACCGCACCGGCGGCACGCAGTCGCGCGACCGCGCTCGCATCGTGCGGCGCGGTGTGCTCGCGTCGCCCCGGCAGTCCCGCCGTGGTCGGCAATCCGGCCACGTCCAGGTTGTCCTTGATCGCGACGGCGAGGCCGTCGAGGCGGCCGATCGTGCGGCCTTCGCGCCGACGCGCGTCGCTCGCCGAGGCGTGCTCCTCCATGCGCGGATCGAGCGCGATGAAGGCGTTCAGGCGTGGATTGTCGCGCGCGATGGCGCCGGCGTACGCGCGGGTCAGGTGAGCGCTGTCGACACGCCCGCTGGCCAGCCAGTGCAATTGCTGGAACGCGGTCGCGCCGCGCAGTTCGGTATCCCCAGGCTTGTCCGTCATGGTGTTCGCGTGCGTGGTCGGAGGTCGATTATGCCCGCTGGTGACGGGCCTTCGCATTGCGCGGCGCAATGAGCCCGGCATCGTCCCCCGATGGCTCCGTTTGCCGGCCCCGCGCCGAAGCCGGACAATGGCGAACGAACGCCAGCGCCCGGAGCCAGCCAATGAGCGAACGCGACATCATGGAGTACGACGTCGTCACCGTCGGCGCCGGCCCGGCCGGACTCGCGTTCGCGATCCGTCTCAAGCAGCTCGACCCCGAGATCCGCGTCTGCGTGATCGAGAAGGCATCGACGGTCGGCGCGCAGATCCTGTCCGGCGCGGTGATCGAGCCGGAGCCGCTCAACGAACTGCTGCCCGAATGGGGCAAGAACCCGCCGCCGATCTGCTTGCCGGTAGCCAAGGACGAGTTCTGGTACCTGCGCGACGCGGTACGCGCGGTGAAGTCGCCGATGACGCCACCGCAGATGCACAACCACGGCAACTACATCGTTTCGCTCGGCGCGCTGTGCGCGTGGCTCGCACCGCAAGCGGAAGCGCTCGGTGTCGAAATCTATCCGGGCTTCGCCGCATCGGAACCGTTGTTCGACGACGCCGGTGCCGTGTGCGGCGTGCGCATCGGCGACATGGGCGTGGCGAAAGACGGCTCGCACAAGCCCGGCTACACGCAGGGCATCGACATCAGGGCCCCGCTGACCGTGCTCGCCGAAGGTTGCCGCGGTTCGCTCAGCAAGCAGCTCATCGCGAAGTACGCGCTCGACAAGAACAGCGACCCGCAGACGTACGGCATCGGCATCAAGGAACTGTGGCAGCTGCCGGCGGGCCGAGCCGAACCGGGCAAGGTCATGCATACGCTCGGCTGGCCGCTCAACAGCTCGACCTACGGCGGCAGCTTCATCTACCACCTCGACCAGGACCGCGTCGCGATCGGGTTCGTCGGCGGACTCGACTATTCCGATCCGCTGTTCCGTCCGTGGGAAGCGTTCCAGCAGCTCAAGAACCATGCGCTCATCAAGCCGTTGCTCGATGGCGGCACGATCGTCTCGGCCGGTGCGCGCGCATTGATCGAAGGCGGTTATCAATCGCTGCCCAAGGTCGAGATGCCGGGCGCGCTGCTGATCGGCGACTCCGCCGGCCTCATGAACGTGCCGAAGATCAAGGGCACGCACCAGGCGCTGCGCTCGGGCATGCTCGCGGCTGAACACGTCGCCGCCGCGAAAACGAGCACGGGATGGGACGCGAAGCTGCGCGCGTCGGTGGTCGTCTCGGAACTCAAGAAGGTGCGCAACATCCGCCCCGGTTTCAACAAGGGCCTGTGGCTCGGCCTCGCCAACGCAGGTTGGGAGACGATCACGCAAGGCCTGTCGCCGTGGACGCTGAAGAACCACGCGGACTGGAACTCGCTGCACATGCTCGATGCGACGACGGCGGCGACGCAGCCCGGGGCGAATGCGAGCTCGGACGAACAGCCCGCCTACGTCGAGCGCACGCTCGCGCCGCGTGATCGCCTCGCCGGTGTCTATTTCGCCGCGACCGAACACGACGAGGACCAACCGGTCCACCTCAAGATCGCCGACACGAACATCTGCATCACGAAGTGCGTCGAGGAATACGGCAACCCGTGCCAGCGCTTCTGCCCCGCCGGCGTCTACGAGATCGTCGCCGACGGCGCCGGCAGGCGCCTGCAGATCAACGCGGCGAACTGCGTGCACTGCAAGACCTGCGACATCAAGGATCCGTACGAGATCATCACCTGGACCACGCCCGAAGGCGGCAGCGGTCCGAATTACCAGAACCTGTGAGGCGCCGTCGGCGACAGCGGGTTCGCTGGAATGCGGTGCTGCTGATTTCGGTAGCATTCTCGCTGCTGGCCGGTGGCGCGCTGGTGTTCACGCACCAATTCCCCGCGCAGGTGCCTCCCGCTGCGCCCGACCCGCACGCAAGGCCGCTGGATTTCGCGGATCGCGAATTGCGCCATGCGCTCGACGAATACGCGAGATTCGGGGGAAGGGAACTGCCCCACATCGCCGATTTTTGCGGTGGCCCGCGCGAGGTGTATCGCAGCGTGCACCTACCGGGCCTCGGCGACGGCTCGTTCCAGGCCGTCGACATCGAAGTATCGGGCAGCACTGCCTTGGTGAAGACGTGGGCGTTCACGGCAGCACCGACGCCAGACGGGCGCGCCTGGCAGGTCGTTTCGCGTCGTGTCATCGATGCCGATGCGGTCGCGGCCATCCGTTCCGACGCCGCGCGCCTGCTGCTGTCGGATCTGCCGGCCGCGATTGGCGACGCCTACACCGATGCCACGGAATTGGTCGTCGAAACATGCCGGCGCGAGCGCTATCACTTCTACCGCCGCCGCCTGATCGGTCCGCATGCCGACGACCCGTTCCAACGTCTGAGCCGCAGCCTTCTGGCCCTCGCGCGGTAACACACCTGGGGGAGTTCTCGCGCGCCGGCAGCGACCGGTGACAGTTTTCTGCGCCTGAACCCGTCTCGTCCGATGCGGATGCATCGAAGCGCGCGGAGGCTGCCGTGAACCATTGTCGATACCTGATTCCAATGCTCGCGTTCGCCGCGTTCCACGCCGGCGCGCATGCAACCACGTTCGCGCCCGACACGACCGACGACAGCGTCGACACGTCGCCCGGCGACGGTGTCTGCACCGACGCCGACGGACACTGCAGCCTGCGCGCCGCGATCCAGGAGGCCAACGCGCTCGCCGGCGAGGACACGATCATGCTCGGCGCGGGCACTTACGCCTTCACGCGCGCCGGTGGCAACGAGGATGCGGCCGCCAGCGGCGACCTCGACACCACGGACGACCTCATGCTGCAGGGCGCGGGCGCCGAGGCCACGGTCATCGATGGTGGCGCACTCGACCGCGTGCTCGACCTGCGCGGCAGCACGCCACACGCGGTGCGCCTGGAAAACCTGACCCTGCGCAACGGCTTCCTCGGCACGACCGCATGGACCGGCAGCTTCTCCGGTCTCGGCGGCGTGGGCATCCGCGTCGGCGCTGGAACGACGCTGGCGCTGAGCCACGTCGACATCCGCGAAAACCATTCGGCGAACATGTTCGGCGCGGTTGCAATCGACAACGCGGGCTGCATCGGGGGAGACCACGTGCGCATCATCGGCAACACCGATCTCGATGACGTCGGCAGCGGCCGCGCGGCTTCAGGCGGCATCGAGACCGACGGCAAGGACACCTGCCTCGTGCTCGAAGACAGCGAGATCAGCAGCAACCGCGGCGACCTGTCCGGCGCGCTGCATGTCGACGGCGGCGCATCGGTGACCTTTCGCCGCACGCTCATTGCGGACAACGCCGCGCGCTTCGCCGGCGGCCTCGAACTCAACATCGGCGGCGAGGTGCTGCTCGAGAACGTCACGATCAGCGGCAACGCCGGCAATCCGGGCGCGGCGCTCGTCGACGGCGGCACGCGCTTCACCCTGGTCAACTCGACGGTGGCGGCGAATCACGGCTCGAACGGAACCCCGGTCACCGGCGGCATCCTCGACGTGCACGGCGGTTTCGGCCTGACCTTCCTGCGCAACACGATCCTCGCCGGCAACGGTTCCGGGGGGAATTACGACAACTGCCGCAACGGCAACTCGCTCGGCGGCAACATCATCGGCAGCACCGGCGGCTGCCACTTCGACGCGCAACCGAGCGACCAGCTCGATGTCGATGCCGCGCTTTCACCACTCGCCGACAACGGCGGCTTCACGCGCACGCACCTGCCCGCCGCCAATGCGATCGACCACGGGATTGACGAAGGATGCCCCGGCGAAGACCAACGCGGCATCGCGCGCCCGCAGGACGGTGATGGCGACGGCGTCGCGCACTGCGACATCGGCGCGACCGAAGTGGGCGATGTCGATTCGATCTTCGCGAACGGCTTCGACGGCGCGGCGACGTCCGATCCGTCGCCGCGCGCGCCTGCTTTCGAATCCACGGCGTAGAGACGCGCCGCGGAACGCTGGCCTCAGGGAACGTAGTCGATCGTGACCGTGATCGGTTCGGCCAGCGGATCGACGCCGGTGATTGCCGGGTCATTCAGAGGAGCTGAATACACGTTACCCGTGATCTGCGTCGTGAACGCATTGCACCCGGAGCTGTTCGAGCGGCTTGCGGGCGTGGGATTGGTCAGCAGCGTCGCTCCGGTTCGCGGAACGTAGTAGAGCTGGTTCGCTTGCCCGAGAGCGACGACCCCGCCGGGATTGACGGTCGTCGTCACGACGAGAGCCGGACCCGAGCAATTGTTGCTGAGATAGGTCGCCGTGCTCGATCCACCGACCGTACCGCCGGCATCGATCTGCATGATGTAGCTCTGCGGCGATATCAGCGCCACCGCTCCCGCATACCCACTGACACTGATCGGGTAAAGCGGTTTCGTCAGCAAGTTGCTCGGCGTGCCGTTGATCTTCACGACGTACTTGCCGCTGCCGGCAGGGCCCGCGGGGCCTGTCGCACCTTGCGCACCCGTCGCACCTGCCGAGCCATTTGCACCCGCCGGGCCTTGTGCGCCCGTTGCGCCTGCAGGACCTTGCGGGCCGATTCCGCCTTGCGCTCCGGTCGGACCGACCGCACCGGCAGGTCCCTGCGCACCTGTCGCGCCAACCGCGCCCGCCGGACCCTGGGCGCCGGTCGCACCGACCGCACCCGCAGGACCCTGCGCACCGGTCGCGCCGACCGCACCCGCAGGTCCCTGGGCGCCGGTCGCGCCCTGAGGACCGACAGCGCCGGCCGGACCGGTCGCACCGATCGGTCCCGCAGGACCGACAGGGCCTGCCGGACCCGCGTCACCTTGCGCACCCGTCGCGCCCTGCGAACCCGTGGCACCTTGCGCACCCGTCGCGCCCTGCGCACCTGTGGCACCTTGCGCGCCCGTGGCTCCGGTAGCACCCGCATCACCGGTCGCACCCTGCGCGCCGGTCGGGCCCGCCGCGCCGGCAGACCCCGCCGGTCCGGCAGGACCCGTGGCACCGGCAGGACCCGCCGGACCGACGTTTCCGTTCAATGCGAACTGCGCGACAGGCGCGGTCGCGATCGGCTGGCGCGCAAGCACCGAGCCGTTGATGCTGACTTCGATCCAGCTCTGTTCGTTGTCGAACGCGCCGGCGAATGAAAGGTTGATGCTGAAGAGGCCATTTACCACCGGCCATGCGGGTTCGGAAATCGTCGTTCCGATCTGGTTGCCGCCGGTCGGCGCATCCCACAGCGAAAACGTCATCGCGTAGTTGCCGTTCGCCGGATAACCGTTCTGCTCGAGCTTGCCCTGGTAGTTGAATTCGGGCGTCTGCGGAACGGCGAGCACGGCCTGCGCAATGGACAGGCCGAGAGCCACTGCAAGGATACTTTTCTTGGCGCGGGAGAGTGACTTCATTTTTTGCAGGCCTCTGAGCTGGTTTCGAATCCGGATCGGAACAGTTTGTCGTCGGTCGACGGCGTAGCGGAGAGAAAGCCCGACTCCAGGACGAACTCCGAGTTGCCGACGAGGCCCAGCACCGGCTGTCCGATCGCAGAGAGCAATCGGTAGCAGTTGTCGGAAATGAAACCGCCACCGTTGGCGACGAGGCTCTGGCGCATGACGAAGACATCGCCGGCAGGCACCGCGGACGTGAAGCCGGCGCCGAGCGCTGCAACCGCGACGCACACGACGACTCGCCGTCGCCGCAAGGCAACTTGCTGTGGATACATGATTTTCCCCTGTTCTGGAACTGCGAACGCCGACACAGAAAACGGCACGGACTCCGCGTACGCGAGCATACGCCGGATCGACGCACGACAACAATCTCGACGCGCCGCCTTTACATCTCTGGAAACTTCAGCGGACGGCGCGGTCAATACCAGTCGAGCAGCGAAACACCCACGCCGACGTACGTCGCTTCGTGGTTGTAGTCGATCAGGCTTTCGCCGTAACCGTGGAACACCTCGACGTAGCCGCGCAGCTTGCCGTCGAGCGGCACGCTCCAGCTGAAACGCGCGGAGCCGCGGCTGTCGTCACCGCCGCGCAACGAGTGGCGCAACGTGAGTCCGAACGTCTGGCTGTTCCAGTTGCGCAGCAGCGTGACCTCGCCGCGGCCGACGTGGTCCTCGATGTCCGGATTGTTGTCGTCGCCGCGCGATTCCGGGATTCGCCACCACGGTCGCAGCATCAGCGTCCAGTCGCCGCGCTCGAAGCCGACGTCGGCGACGATGCGGTTCCAGCTGCGCGAATACGGATCGCTGCGACCGTTCGACTGGTGGTTGATGCCGATGTCGAGCATGCGCAGCTTCCAGCCGAACACGTCGTAATGCGTGCCGTACACGAGCAGCGCTTCCGGCTCGTAGTCGGTCTCGCGGAATGGTCGCGACTCGTCGCTGTTGTAGACCTGCCAGCGCGAAGACTGCGTGTAGCCGACCCAGAGGTCGGCGTCACCGAGCAGGTCCTGCACGATCTTGGTCTTCAGGCTAAACTGGAACTTCGCCTCGATGTTGTCGAGATGCGCGGGGTCCGTCACCGTGTTGCTTGGGTTCGGGCTGTGCGGCGCGGTGTTGAGCCGGCTCGTCGCGAACACGGGCAGCACGTAGACCGGCCGGTAGCTGCGCAGGTTGAACGTGCCGAGCTTGCTCGACGGGTCGAGTTCCCAACGGCGATCGAGCAGCGACGGCGCAGCCGACGGCACCGATGCGCCCAGGGCTCCGTCCGGCTGCGCGAACACGCCGGTCGCGCGCATGTGTTCGTCGGCGGCACGTTGTGCTTCGCGATCGTCGCGATGCGTGGCGTTGTCGTAGCAGGCGAGTCGCTGCGCGTTGTCGCCGATCGCAGTGCAGGCGCGGATGTCGAGCGGCTCGGGGGTCTGTGCGCGCACGGGCGATGCCAACAGGACGGCCGCCAGCACCAGCGAAAGCAGGGCAGTACATTTCATCGAAGGACCCATTGGCAGCAGAGTGCGCGGCGCGAGGCGAACGCCGGGCGTGCGAATGGTACGTTGGATCGCCAACGCGCGTCGGCATCAGCTGCCGGTCGCGCCCGACGCGCCCGCGCATGCGGCGGGCCAATCCTTCGCGGGCCAGCGTTTCCAGCCGCGGAATGCCTGCGCGTCCCGCAAGGCCTCTCGCAATCGAGCCTTCGCCTCGTCACCCGGCTGCATGCGGCAACGCGCGTAGGCGAGCGCGGCGCGCTCGAAGCGCGCACTCGGGCCGTCCGGCTTGTCGCTACGCTCGCGCCAGTCGAGCACCGTCTGCAGGCGCTCGCTCGCGTCCGCCCATTGGCCCGCGGCGAGGCTGGCGATCGCGCGGTCCGAGCGCAGCGTCCAGCGATTGGGATGGTCCTCGCCAGCGCCGTCGTTCGAGGCAAGCAACGCATCGAGTTGTGCAATGGATTCGTCGGTGCGCCCTTCCAGCGTCGCCAGCGTGGCGCCATGCGAGAAGATCACCACCAGCCACGAGTCCTGCGCGCCGTACCATGCGCGCGCTTCGCGCAATACCGGATCGAGTACCTTGCGCGCCTCGTCCAGCTTGTATTGGTCGTACAGCACCCGCGCAAGGTAGGTACGCATCGGGAACAGGCTGTATGGATCGTCGAACCGCTCGTGCTGCGCCACGTCGAGTGCTTCGCGCAGGCGCGCCTCTGCAGCCGGCAATGTACCGTTCTCGCGCATGTCCCACGTGGCGATGTTGGTCTGCGCTGCGAGGTACCCGACCAGGCCCTCGTGCGTATGCAGCAGCGGTCGCGACAGTTCCACCGCGCGTTCGTAGCCCGCGCGGGCGCCAGCGAGGTCGCCCGACTCCTCCGCCAGCATCGCCGACTGCTGCAGCAGCGTGATCGGCAGGTGCGGGTCGGCGACGTGGCCTGCGTCGACGATCGCGAGTGCCTCGTCGATGTCGCGTCGCGACGCCGCCGACTCGCCGAGGAGGATGCGGTTGCTGGCCAGCTCGCTCAACGCATGCGCGAGTTGGCCCGCATCCGGCGCGGGCAGGCCGTGCAGCAGGTCGATCGCAGCCACGTAGGCATCGCGCGCTTCCGCGTTGCGGCCGATGTAGCCGAGGGCGTCGGCGGCCGCGAGCAGCATCGTCGCACGCGTGGCCGGCGGGCGCGTCGTGTCGGCGCGCAGGTCGCGCACGCTGCGATCGAGCAGTTCGCGCGCGCTGATGTCGCCATGCGCGGTGTCGGACGGCTTGGCGCCCTTGAACAGTGCGCCGAAGTAGCTTGCCAACGCCTGTGCGCGGTCGCGCTCGCGCTGCGTGTCGTCGAGCTGGCGATCGAGCGCGAGCACGTGGTAGCCGATGGCCGCGGCAGCCACGAGTGCCGCTGCAAGCCACGGCCAGCGCCGGCGCACGAACGCGCGGGCGCGATAGCCGCGTTCGCCGCGGCGAGCGTCGACCGGCTCGCGCGCAAGCCACCTGCGCAGGTCGTCGGCGAGCGCATCCGCGCCGACGTAGCGGTCCTCGACGCGCTTGCGCAGCGCCTTCATGACGATCGCATCGAGGTCGCCGTCGATGCCGGTTGCGCGTCGCGACGGCGGCCACGGCTCCTCGCGCAGGATCGCCGCGAGCAGGGCTGCCTGGTCGCGCACATCGGAGTAAGGCGAAGCGCCGGTGAGCAGCTCGTACAGCAGCCCGCCGAGCGCGTACACGTCGCTGCCCGCACCTGCGCCGCTGTCGCCACGCACCTGCTCCGGCGCGGCGTAGCGCAAGGTCATCTGGCTCGGACCGGTGCCGGTGATCGTTTCCTCGCCGAGCAGGCGTGCCACGCCGAAGTCGAGCAGCATCGGCTCGCCGTCCGCGGCGACGAGAATGTTCGCGGGCTTGAGATCGCGGTGCACGACGAATTGGCGGTGCGCGTAGGCGACCGCGCCAGCGATCTTCGCGACCAGCCGCACGCGCGCGTCGATCGGCGACGCGTGCGTGGCGACGTGGCGGTCGATGCGCTCGCCGTCGACGAACGTCGTTGCGAGGAACGGCGCGCCGTGCGCATCGCTGCCACCGTCCACGAGGGCGGCGATGTTCGGATGCGTGAGTCCCGCGAGGATGCGCCGCTCGCGCTCGAACCGGCGACGGTCTTCCGCATCCCAGCCGGCATGCACGATCTGCTTCAGGGCCACCTGCTGCACGGCGTCGCCGAGGCGACGCTCCGCCAGCCACACGCGACCCATGCCGCCGCGTCCGAGTTCGCGGACGAGGCGGTAGTGCGGCACGGACGGCCACGCCGCGCCGTCGCCGGCGCGGTCGAGCAGCGGCAGTGGCTGCTCCATCGCGGCGAACCGCGCGCGCAGCTCGGCCGCGAGCGCGGCGTCGGTGCGTGCGAGCGTGAGCAGTCCCTCTTCGCGCGCGTGCGCATCAAGGTCGAGCAGTTCGAAGTACGCTTCCTTGCGACGCGCGTAGTCGGTGTCGTGCATGGCGTCCCTGCTCCGAGATCGCGGCATTGTAGGGGGCCACGCCCGCGCAGGCGTGTCGGCAGGGCAGTTCAGTCGAATCCGTCGGCGAACAGATAGTTCGTCTCGAGGCGACCTACGAGGTAGTCCTCGCCGGCGACGTCGGCGTTGATGCAGCTCGCGTCGGCCTTGCCGACGAAGGCAGGCCTCCCCTGCCATTGCGTCATGCGATACAGGTACTGCGTCGGCATCGCGGCCTGGCAGCCAGGCGAGTCCGGCTGGAAGCGCGCCAGTCGCACGCCGCCACCGCCGAAAGCGGTTTCGAGTGCGTCGCCGGCCGCATCGCGGCCGATCCGCGCGAGCGCGAAGTACAGGCCATCGGCAGCGCCATTGGCCATGTCGATCGCAGTACTGCCATACAGCACGCGACTGCCGGGGAGTATCTGCACGCCGGGATAACTCACGGCACTGGTGGGCAGGCTGGTCGCGGCCGGAACCGGCAACGGCATCGACGCGACCTGGTTGCCGCGGAACACCTGCAGCGCGGGACGGATGCCGCTGCCGCCAGCAGGCGCGAACATCGTCACCGCCATCGCCACCGTATCCGCACGGACGAGGCGCGCGGCACCGGGGTATTGCGCCGGTGTCGCGGGTCCGACCAGGCGCTCGTCCTGCGCCAGCGTGCCGGGCTCCAGCGTGAGGCGGCACGCGTTGTAGCCGGTCGATCCAAACACCCACAGCCTTCCCTGCGGGCCATCCAGCGCGGCACTGGTCACCCAGCAGTCCATCACCTTGGCTGCACGCACGACTCCGCTCGCGTCGAGCACGGCGGCGAAGCCGGCGGCCGGAGTCGACGGCGAAGACACGTAGCCCGTGACGACGAGGTCGCCGTTGGCCAGCACGTTGAGGCCGACCGGCACTTCGCTCTTGCTCAGGCCCGCGATGTAGTCGTCGAGGTCGATGTCGACCACGCCGCCGTTTCCAAAGCCCGTCACTGGCAGGCCGGTATCACGTCCGACGCGCACCAGGCGCAGGTCCTGTTCGCCGGTGTCGTCGGTGATGACATGAGCAATGACGGCGTCGCCGCCGGGCAGGCAGACCGCGGGTGCGTAGACGCCGAACGCGGTGCTGCCGTCGAAGTCGAAACTTTCCTTGCCGTCGCCGCTGAACGACGCATCGAGTTCGCCGTCCGGGCGCAAGCGCGTGGTGACGATTCGATGGCCGCCCGAGGCGGAACCGACCACGACGAAGGTACCGTTCGGTCCTGGGCACCCGACGCGCGCCGCATCGCCGTTGCCGTTCGGACCCGGCTGACCCTGGAAGCCGTAATGCTGCATGCCTCCGGCGCCGAATCCGGGGTCGAGGGGACCGCTGTGTGCGCGCACCGACGGCGCGGCGACCAGCGCGGCGAGGAAGAGAGGAAGGACAGATGGCTTCATGGCGTTGGCCGGGCAGGCGCGGGGTTCGCGCCCCTTGCAGTACGCAGGAAGCGCCGGTTTTCTCCGCCCACGCATCGAGGTCGATATGTGCGACACGCCTGGCGCGCTCGTCCGCAATGGCGGGACAAGCGATGCGTGGCGTGGGAAGCTTCGCGACTCGCCGCCGAGGACACTCCATGCCCGCACCCCGCATTGCCCTGGTCTCCGTCGCCGCCGCGCGGCTGCTCGACGAGGATCTGCCGCCACTGCGCGATGCGCTTGTCGACGCCGGCGCCGATGTCGCGATCGTCGACTGGGACGACGCGGCCGTCGACTTTTCGCGCTTCGACCTTGCGGTGCTTCGCTCCACCTGGGACTACGCCGAACGCCTGCACGAATTCCTCGCGTGGGCCGCGCGCGTAGCGACGCAGACGCGCCTTCTCAACCCGCCCGACGTACTGCGCTGGAACACCGACAAGCACTACCTCGCCGACCTCGAACGCAAGGGCATCGCGATCGTGCCGAGCACGTTCGTCGAACCCGGCGCGGACGCGGCAGCCGCGCTCGATGCGTTCCTCGCGCAATCGGACGCCCTGGAGTTCGTCGTCAAGCCGAGCGTCGGTGCCGGATCGCGCGACGCGCAACGACACGGTCGAACCGCACTGCCGCCCGCGCGTGCCCACGTTGCGCGGCTGCTCGATGCGGGCCGCAGCGTCCTGCTTCAGCCCTACCTGGATCGCGTCGACGCGTACGGCGAAACCGCGCTGATCCACTTCGACGGCGTCTTCAGCCATGCGATCCGCAAAGGTCCCCTGCTGCGTCGTGGCGATGGTCCGACGGACGCGCTGTTCGCAGCGGAAGACATCACGCCGCGCCTCGCCAGCGAAGCCGAACGGGCGCTCGCACAGCGCGCGATCGCGGCGATACCGTTCGCGGCTCCGTTGGCGTATGCGCGCGTCGACCTCATCCACGATGCCGACGGCATGCCGCGCCTGCTCGAACTCGAACTCGCCGAACCTTCGCTGTTCTTCGCCCACGGCGAAGGCAGCGCGCTGCGCTTCGCGCGCATCCTGGTCACGCGCGCGACGCGATAGTCGACATGCATAGCTGCGCGGGCCTCTGCCGCATCAGTCGAACACGAGGCTGAAGCGGCCGTTGCGCAATGTCTCGCTGTTGCTCGGCATCTTCGCGCAATGGCCGTGCAGCTCGAACTGGCCGTCGATGCGATGGGCGTCGACGTGCGTGATCTGCACGTAGCTGGAGCCGCCGACCGTGTTGTCGCAACCGATCACATGGAACGACGCGGCACCCTTCGCCGGCAGCGGATAGCGTCCGGGTCCGGCGGCCTTCACGCGCAACAGCAGGTCGGCTTGTTCGACCTTGCTCGGACCGAGCTGTTGCACATGCAGCGTCAACTCGCCGTGCTCGTAGCGATACTCGAGGCGATCGGGCGCGTTCCAGGCCATGGTGTAGAAGCGCGTGGAGAAACGCGCGCGCGACTTCGCAGCAGCGGAAGGCGCAGCGTCGGACGGAACCGCGGCGACGGCCGTGGTCGCGGACAGCGAGAGCAGGAGCCCGGCAAGGCAGGAAAGATGATGCATCGGCAGATCCTCGGGTTGGATGTCCCGATGCAGTACGCACGATACGGCCGGTTCCTCCGCGGGGCCAACGATGTCCTGCTCCCGGCTCGAAGGAACGGCACCCGCACCCTGTCCGCCGCCATCGCCCGCCCCTCCCGGGGGCGCGCAGGAATCACACGAGGTGCTGTTTCAACCATGCGCTCGCATGCGCCCACTCGCGGTTGACCGCGGAAGGATGGATGCCGAGTGCCTGCGCGGTTTCGTCGATGGTGAGGCCCGCGAACACGCGCAACTCGACCACGCTCGCCGCGCGCGCGTCGAGCCTCGCCAATGTCGACAACGCATCGTCGAGCGCGACGAGTTCGGCCGGGCTCGCAGTGAGCGCGGCATCGTGCCCTTCGAGCGACAGCGGCACCTCGCCTGCACCGCGCTTGTCGGCGAGCTTGCGGCGTGCGCGATCGACGAGCACCTGGCGCATCGCACGCGCGACGATGCGCGCGAAATGCCCTCGATCCTCGGCTGCGGGCGCGTGCGCCGCGGTGGTGAGTTTGATCAGTGCGTCGTTGAGCAACGCGGTCGGCTGCAGCGTGTCATGTCCGGACTCGCTGCGCAGTACCGCGGCGGCGAGCCGCTTCAATTCGCCATACAAGCGAGTGAACACGCGATCGCGTGCCGCGGCGTCGCCGTCCTGCCAGTCGCGGATCCAGCCGGTGATGTCGTCGACCGTCGATTGCATCCGGCTAGCATACGCGACGCCCGGGAGACGGGGCGCGGACCGCGAATGCAGGTCGGCACCCGCGCCACCCATTGGGGGTTTCGCCGCCATCTTGCGTAACAACAGGCACGCGGCATCATCGCCGCGCCATCGGAGGAAAACGTGCGGTCGACGACATTCCCGGAGTGCGCCGGATCATCGCGGGCCCAGCGCCGCCGCCTCTCGCGACACAGCCTCACTGCCGCGCTGCTGCTGGCGCTGGCGCCACTCGCGGCGAGCGCCGCCACGATCGCCGTCACCTCGCCGGACGATTCCGATTCGGCCGCCATCGACACGTGCACGCTCCGGCAAGCCATCATGTCCATGGATGTCGGCGGACTGGTGGCAGCCTGCCACAGGACCGGCGCCGCATTCGGCGTCGACGACACGATCACGTTCGCTGCATCGGCGATCACTGGCGCGATGACGCCCGGCACGGTCACGCTCGCCGATTCGGCGGATGCGGGCGGCGGCATCGGCGGCACGCTGCTCGTCACGGCCGCGCAACTGACGATCGACGGCAGCGCGTGGCGCGGCAGCGGCGCGGGCCTGTACGTCGACGGCGTGACGATCGCACGGCCCGTCGGCGCAACCAACCGATTCGGCGTGCTGCGCGACTCGGCGCCCGCCGGCAGCCGGCTCGCACTCGTCGGCGTGGCGATACGCAATGGCGACGCGTTCGAGCCGCTGTGCAACGGTGGCCGCGAAGGCGGCGGCGTGTGCATGGAGGCGGCGGAACTGTCGATGAGCGACTGCCGCGTCAGTGGCAACACCGCCGCGTTCAGCGGCGGCGGCATCGCATCGCCAAGCGGCGCGGTCACGCTAGAGCGTTGCACGATCGATCACAACACCTCCTACCTGGGCGGCGGCGTGGGCAGCGGGTCCGGCACCGTGACGATCACGTCGAGCACGATCGACGCCAACGGCGAATGGGGCACGTCCCATGGCGGCGGCGTGAACGCCGCGGGGAACCTCGTCGTCGTCGACAGCACGATCAGCGGCAACCTCGGCAAGCTCGGCGCGGGTATCGCGGTCGGCGGCACGCTGAGCCTCACGCGCAGCCTCGTCGCCGGCAACGAGGCGTACTACGACGGCGGCGGCATCCACGCGCCCGGCGGCACGATCACGCTGACCGGCAGCACGGTCAGCAGCAACTTCGCGCGCTACAACGGCGGCGGCATCCATTCCGGCGCCACACTGACAGTCACCAACAGCACGATCAGCGATAACCACACGTTGCGCGACGGCGCCGGCATCTACTCCGGCGGGATCGTGCACCTGGTGCATGCGACCATTTCCGCGAACTCGGCAAGCGGAGTCGGCGGTGGCCTCGAGGGCAATGGCTCCGCGACCATCGACCGTTCGATCGTCGCCGGCAACACGCAGTCATCCGGCGGCGACATCGATATCGCGGAGCCATGGACCGGCAGCAACAACCTGGTGTTCGCCAGCAGTCTCGATCTCGGCCCGCTGCAGGACAACGGCGGCGCCACGCCGACGATGCTGCCCGGGCCCGCCAGCGCGGCGATCGATGCGATCGCGCCCGAGGACTGTGTGCAAACGACCGACCAGCGCGGCGTCGCTCGTCCGCAAGGCGCGGGTTGCGACATCGGCGCGGTCGAGGTCGCGCCCGACGAGATCTTCGCCGACGGTTTCGAATGACGAAGCCCGGTCGCGACGCTTGCGGGCAGTCGGCCCGCATGCCGAGCGCTTGAGTCGCGCCGCGCCTGCATGTCGCAGGTGTCGACGCGCACGCGACCTCCGTTTGCGCAAGGTTTGCGCAACCCCGCTTGACAGCCGCATGGCAGCGGCGTTTGCGCACTTCGATACAGAACTTGTCCACAGGGTCATCCACGCACGCTGTGGAAAACCTGCCGACCGACCCACCGCGCGCCGAAGCGCGGGATGGGCCTGCCCGGCATGCAGGTGGCATCGCGGGCGGCAGCGGCGGTCCCGGCAGCATTCCCGTCGCGTCCGTGGCACCCCGCCGCCGCACGCATCGACCCGCTTTCCGCTAAAATCGCGTCTCTTTGCGCCGGCCCCGTGCCGCGCGGCTCTCCCAGCGAGGTTCGACACCCGATGAAGATCCTGGTCGGCTACAAGCGCGTCGTCGATTACAACGTGCGCATCCAGGTCAAGCCGGACGGTTCCGGCGTGGTCACCGAAGGCGTGAAGCTGTCCGCCAACCCGTTCGACGACATCGCGCTGGAGGAAGCACTGCGCTTGCGCGAGAAAGGCGTCGCGACCGAAGTCATCGTCGCCACGATCGGCCCCGCCGATGCACAGGCGCACATCCGCAACGGCCTCGCGATGGGCGCGAACCGCGCGATCCACGTCGTCACGACCGATGCGATCCAGCCGCTCACCGCGGCACGCGCGCTGCTGAAACTCGTCGAGAAGGAACAGCCCGGCATCGTGCTGCTCGGCAAGCAGGCGATCGACGACGACTGCAACCAGACCGGACAGATGCTCGCCGCGCTGTGGGACCGCCCGCAGGCCACGTTTGCTTCGAAGGTGGAAACGGATGGCAGCACGGCGAAGGTGACGCGCGAAGTCGACGCGGGCCTCGAGACGATCGAGGTCGACCTCCCGGCGGTCATCACCACCGACCTGCGCCTCAACGAACCGCGCTTCATCAAGCTGCCGGACATCATGAAGGCGAAGTCCAAGCCGATCGAGACGATCGAATTCGCGAGCCTCGGCGTCGAATCCGGCGATCACCTGAAGACGACCCGTTACGCGCCGCCGGCGAAACGCAGCAAGGGCGTGATGGTCAAAGACGTCGCGGAACTCGTGTCCGCGCTGAAGAACAAGGGCCTGGTGTAAACCGTAGGGTGGGACGCAGCCGCGCGGCGGCGAGTCCCACCGAGACGATTCGACACGCATTCGGTGGGACTCGCGCCTGCGGCGCCGCTTCCCACCCTACACGGAAGGGTTTCGAACATGAGCAAGATCCTGATCGTCGCCGAACACCTCGACGGAAAACTCAACGGCAGCACAGCGCGCTGCGTGACCTGCGCGAAGGACCTCAAGGCCGAGTCGATCGACGTGATCGTGCTCGCCGCCGATCCCGCCGGCATCGCCGCCGAGGCCGCGAAGATCGACGGCGTCTCGAAGGTGCTGACCGTCGCGCGCGCGGAGAACGCACATGCGCTCGCTGCGGTGTATGCGCCGCAGATCGCCGCGGCTGCGAAGGCCGGCTACACGCACGTGCTCGCCCCGTCGACGACATTCGGCAAGGACGTGCTGCCGCGCGCCGCAGCCCTGCTCGGCGTCGCGCAGGTATCGGACATCTCCGCAGTCGAAGGCGCGCACACGTTCAAGCGCCCGATCTATGCCGGCAACGCGATCATCACGGTCGAAGCACCGGCCGGCAGCGTGCTCGTCGGCACCGTGCGCACCGCCTCGTACGCGGCGGCGGCGAGCGGCGGCAACGCGGCCCCGATCGAAGCGCTCGCGCTCGACGTCGCCCTGCCGACCCACACGCGCTTCGTCGGCCTCGCGCAGGGCAAGAGCGATCGCCCCGATCTGCAGGGCGCTGCGCGCGTCGTCTCCGGTGGTCGAGCGCTCGGCTCGTCGGACGCGTTCAAGATCATCTACGCGCTCGCCGACAAGATGGGCGCGGCGGTCGGCGCCTCGCGCGCCGCGGTCGACGCCGGCTACGTGCCGAGCGACCTGCAGGTCGGCCAGACCGGCAAGATCATCGCACCGGAGCTCTACGTCGCGATCGGCATCTCCGGCGCGATCCAGCACCTGACCGGCATCAAGGACGCCGGCACCATCGTCGCGATCAACAAGGACGCCGAAGCGCCGATCTTCGAGATCGCCGACTACGGCCTCGTCGGCGACCTGTTCAAGCTCGTGCCGGAACTGGAACAGGCGCTCGGCTGACGCCGGGTTTCTTGCGGGAGCAGTTGCAGCCGCGGCACCCGCTATCGGCCGATCACTTCCCGCTGTCGGCGTGCAGCGGGGTTCGCGCGGCGTCGAATGCATCGGCGCATTGTTCGGCGCGTGCGATGCGCGCGGCGCCGAGCGGGTGGGACGACAAGTACGCCAGTCCCGGAGCATCCGGATGCGTCGCTTCCAACTTGCGCATGATCGTCGCGAACCAGCGCGGCGAGATGCCATGTGCGGCGAGCGTGGCGAACGCCGCCTCGTCCGCTTCGCTTTCGAAACCGCGCGAATAGCGTCCGTTGAGCAGGAACGTGGGCACGGCGACCACCAATGTGCTGGCGGAACTTACGTCGCCCGCCATCATCGCCGCGACCACTGCGACGGCCGAACCCTGCAGCGCCTGGCGCAGCGTGTGGCGATGCCGCTCGTGACCGAGCTCGTGCGCCGCCACGGCCAGGAATTCGCGATCGTCGCCGAGCAGTTCGACCAATTGATCGGTGACCACGATCGTGCCGCCGGGCAACGCGAACGCGTTTGCACCGATGCCGGGCGCGTCGCGGAACACCACGCGCATCGCCTCGGCATCCGGCGCGGCGTCGAGCAGTCCGCTGAAAGCGCGTGCGAGCGCGTCCCGACGATCCTGCGCGAGCTTGCTCGGCTTGAGGATCCAGCCGTCGAGCTGGTCGAGCACGCCGCGACCAATCGAGGCCTCGAGCGCTGCCGGCATGCGCATCGCGACGCGTTCAGCCATCCACGGCACGCCGAACTCGAACGCGAATGCGCTGGCGGCGAGACACAGCGCCACCGCGACCGCAGCGATCTTCCAGCGCCGTTCGAGCCTGTCGACCCACGACTGCAGGCGATCCGCCGAGGTGAAATGCGCATCGATGGCGGCATCGTCGTCGACCACCAGTTGCGCGCGGTCGGCGAACGCGATCGTGCGCGGTGTCCGGCCCAGCCGAGGCGACAAGCGCAGTCGGGCCAGCGGCTCGCGGCGCAGCACGTCCGCGCCGCGCACGACGAGATCATCACCCTCGATGAACACTTCGACGTCGTGCACGCGACTGCTGCGCCCGTCGAAGTACTGGCCGCGCCACATGCTCAGATGCCGATGTCGATGTCGAACAGGCCATCCATCTCGGAGCCGACGGCATCGACGTCGCCCTGCGCCGACGCGACGAATGAATCCAGGTTGCCGGCCTGCAGGAATGCAAGGCATTCGGCGCGATACCGCGCTAGGCGGATCATCGCCCACGGGATCATCAGCCCTGCGCTGCCGAGAATGGCCAACGTGTTGCTGAAGTAGATCCACAGCAGGCGACCACCGGCGAGCGTCGAGCGCAAACGATTGCCGCCGATGTCGACATGGTTATAGACGAGGTTGGCGATCGCGGCTGCAAGGAACGCGAACACGACGAAATAGCCCGCGTAAACCAGGACGACCGGTGCGAACGCCATGACTGAAAACTGTTGCGAATCGGCAGGGTCGGGCGTGTGCGCCAGGCGGGAGAACAATGCGACGACCATCACTCCCGAGACTATTGCCCACAGGAACATGGCCGCGAACGCACCGAGATACGTCGGGTAGAAATCGCCCGGCGTGGCACCGAACCTGAATTCGACACCCCCGTAGCGATGATGCTCGACCAGGAACGCCTTCTGCTTCGCCTTGACGTAGGGATAGATCAAACCGATGGTCAGCGGTACCAGCAGGTACACGGCGAGGAAGCGGACGTAGGCCTGGCGGTAGTCCGGCACGAACCGGAAGTTGATGCCGCGCCAGGCCGAATAGCGCGCCCGGAATGCGGCACCCCGCACGATCAGCCAGGGCGCGAGCACGGCGATCAGCAGCGCGAGTCCGAGCTGCAGCTTCACGTTGAACTGCCCCGCGAGTGCGTAGCCGCCGAACAGCACCAGCGCGACCGCGCGCCCCTTGAGAATCGCCAGCGGCTGCGCCTGGTAGTCGAACGTTGCCCCGGCGAGGCGCGTGTTGGCGTAGAAGTAGCGCTGCGTACGCACCTTCGCCCATGCGGAGTACACGCCGAGCGTGACGATGCTGAGCGCAAGATTGACGATCCAGATGCGGAAGTATTCCTTCGCGTCACCGCTGAATTCAAAGCGATGCTCGGTCGTCACTGCGCGCATGGGCGGAGCGCCGGCAGACAGGGGCTCCGGCAGGTCGATTACCGTCGAATTCATCCGCCCTCCCGCGGGTGATGACGGGACTGCGCGCCCCGACGCGCCGAGTGTAGCAGCGCCGCGGGATCAGCCGCGCGCGAGCAGAAGGTCCGCAGCGCGCTCCGCAATCATGATCGTCGGTGCGTTCGTGTTGCCACCGATCAAGGTCGGCATGATCGACGCGTCGACCACGCGCAGCCCTTCGACGCCGCGCACGCGCAGTTCGCTATCCACCACCGACGCCTCGTCGCTGCCCATGCGGCAGCTGCCGACCGGGTGGTAGATCGTCTCGGCCTTGCGGCGCACGAACGCGGCGAGGTCGGCGTCGTCGTTCGCGTCGGCACCGGGGAAAATCTCTTCGCCGCGATACGGCGCGAACGGTTCCTGCGCGAGGATCGTCCGCGACAGGCGCGCGCCTTCGACCATCATGCGCAAATCATGGCCTTCGGCATCGCCGAGATAGTTCGCATGGATCGCCGCATGCGCCGCCGGATCGGCCGAGCGCAGGCGGATCGCGCCGCGACTCTTCGGGCGCAGGTTGCACGCGTGCACGGTGTAGCCATGGCCATCGAGGCGGTGGCGGCCGTGGTCGTCGAGCAGCGCCGGCACGAAATGGAACTGCATGTCGCAGCGCTCGTCCGGCGCGAGGCGCGAACGCAGGAAGCCGCCGGCCTCGGCGATGTTCGAGCTGCCGATGCCGTCGCGCTTCCACAGGAAGCGCAATGCGACCGCAAGGTCGTTGGTCTTGTCGTAGGTGATCGGCCGGGTCGAGCGCACCAAGGTGCAGATGTCGAGGTGGTCCTGCAGGTTCGCGCCGACACTGGCACGATCGAGCGTGACCACGATGCCGTGATCGCGCAGGTGATCGGCCGGACCGATGCCCGACAGCATCAGCAGTTGCGGCGAATTGATCGCGCCGCCGGCGAGGATCACGCAAGCGCTTTCGGCGCGCTCGACGCGGCCGCGATGGCGGAACGACACGCCGACCGCACGACCGCCCTCGATCATCACGCGCGTGGTCAGCGCACGCGTACGTACCGTCAGGTTGGAACGGGCCAGTGCCGGCCGCAGGTACGCGACCGCGGCGGAGCAGCGGGCGCCGTTGCGCTGGGTCACCGCGTAGTAGCCGAAGCCTTCCTGCGTGGCGGCGTTGAAGTCGTCGTTGCGCGGCTGGCCGGCATCGGCGGCGGCATCGATGAATGCCTGCGACAACACGTTGTGGTGGCGCAGCGGCGATACGGTCAATGGACCGTCGGCGCCATGGAACGCATCCGCGCCGCGCACGTTGCCTTCACTGCGCTTGAATACGTCGAGCACGTTCGACCAGGCCCAGCGCGGATCGCCGCTTGCGGTCGCCCACTCGTCGTAGTCGCGCGGCGTGCCACGCGTGTAGCACATCGCATTGATCGAACTGGATCCACCGAGCACCTTGCCGCGCGGCCACCACAGGCGGCGTCCGCCGAGGTTCGGTTCGGGTTCGGTGGTGTAGTCCCAGTTCACGCCCTTCTTGCCGACGAGCTTGGCGAGCCCGGCGGGCATGTGGATGAACGGGTGCCAGTCGCGGCCACCGGCCTCGAGCAGGAGCACGCGGTTGGCGGGATTCGCGCTGAGGCGGTTCGCCAGCACGCAGCCGGCCGAACCGGCGCCGACGATCACGTAGTCGTAGGTCATCGGGCGAGCGTATGCGGGCGCGTTAGAGCCAATGCTCCACTGCGACCTCCCTCTACTGTAGGAGCGCTGCAAGCGCGACCGCCGCGCCCGGGATTGCGACGCCGGTCGCGGCTGCGCCGCTCCTGCAAGGAAGCGCGACGCCGGAGATTCGATGCTTATGCGAGAACTTCCACCGAATCGCCGACAGACAGCACGCCGCTGCCACGCGGGATCAGGTTCTGCCCGAACGTGACGCCATCCGGCGTGCGCCGGTAGCCGATCAGTGTGCGCAGCGGTTCGCCGGATGGATCGCGCTCGCCGCGTTCGAAGTCGACCGTCGTGAACACGCAACGCACGCACGCCTTCACGACCTCGAATTCGATCGCGCCGATGCGGATGCGCTTCCAGTCGTCCTCCGCATGCGGCGTGGTGCCGGCAACCACGAGGTTGGGGCGGAAGCGCAGCATCGGAACCGGTTGCGCGAGCTTGCCGTTGAGCTGGTCGAGTGCGGCTTGCGAGATCAGCAGCAGCGGGAACGCGTCGGCGAAGCTCACCAGGTCCTCGTCGCGACCGTAGCGGCCGTCGTACTTCGCCTTCACGCGCCGCGTGCAGGCATCGTCCATGTGCACGAGGCGCAGGTCCACGCCGATGAACGTCGACATCCACGCATGCGCTGCGGCATCGGCCAGCAGCGGCGTGACGTCGGCGCCCCACACCGCGGTATCGATGCGCGTGCCGCGCGGATCCGTCGCTGGCACATGCAACGGGGGCATGCCGGGTGCTTCGAGTTGCAACGCGTTGCCGTCAGGTGTCGCACGCACGAGCGTGAGGCGCGACAGCTCGCGCCCGGTCACGAACTTGCCCTCGGCATCGACGACCATCCAGCGTCGATCGCCCGCAAGGCCACGTGGCTCCACCGTGGCCTGCTGCTGCGGCAGTGGCGCGCCCGATTTCATCGGGAACAGGTTGATCGCGGAGAGGTTCGGGCTCATGCGCGGAGTATGCCCGCACTCCGCGCACGGGGAGTGGGGAGATTGCTTTCCCTTGTCCCGCCTGCGGGAGAAGGTGCCGGAGGCGGATGAGGGAAAGCGTGCAGAAGCCTCCCGGATAGAGGTGCGCTTCCCCTCACCCGCGCCTGCGGCACGACCTCTCCCGCAAGCGGGAGAGGTGACATCAAAGGCGTGACCGCTCTTGGTAGCGGGAGGTGACATCAAATGCGCGACCTCTCCTGCTAGCGGGAGCGGTGATGGAGGTTGCTTTCCCTTCTCCCGCGTGCGGGAGAAGGTGCCGGAGGCGGATGAGGGGAAGCGTGCGAAAGCCTAGCTGGGTCGAGGTCGCTTCCCCTCACCCGCGCCTGCGGCGCGACCTCTCCCGCAAGCGGGAGAGGTGACATCAAATGCGCGACCTCTCCTGGTAACGGGAGAGGTGACATCAGATGCGCGGCCTCTCCTGGTAGCGGGAGCGGTGATGGAGGTTGCTTTCCCTTCTCCCGCGTGCGGGAGAAGGTGCCGGAGGCGGATGAGGGGAAGCGTGCGAAAGCCTAGCTGGGTCGAGGTCGCTTCCCCTCACCCGCGCCTGCGGCGCGACCTCTCCCGCAAGCGGGAGAGGTGACATCAAATGCGCGACCTCTCCTAGTAACGGGAGAGGTGACGGCCGCGGCGCCTTCATGCCGGACGCAAGAGGCGGAAACGCGCCGCGTGCTAGGCTCGCCGGCAGACTCCCGAGGAAGTTGTCCGTGCCCAACGAAGACATGCTGCGTGGCGCATGGCGACGCTTCAGGGATTGGCTGCGCAGGCTGGTCAAGCCGCATGAGGTGCGCGCGGTCTGGATCGCGCTCGCATACTTCTTCTGCGTGCTCGCGGCCTATTACGTCGTGCGACCGATCCGCGACCAGCTCTCGGCCGCGGTCGGCTCGACCGCGCTGCCGATCTTCTACACCGCGACCTTCGTCGCGACGCTGTCGCTGACGCCCGTGTTCGGAGCACTGGTCGCGCGCTTCCCGCGTCGCGTCTTCGTTCCGGTCGTGTACGCGTTCTTCATCGTCGGTATGATCGCGTTCATCCCGCTGTTCCAGATGCAGGACGTGATCGGCGCGCGCGTGCTCGGCTCGGTGTTCTTCGTCTGGGTCAGCGTGTTCAACCTATTCGTCGTCGCGGTGTTCTGGAGCCTGATGGCCGACCTGTTCGACGCGGAGCAGGCGCGTCGTCTGTTCCCGCTCATCGCGCTCGGCGGCGCGGCCGGCGCGATCGCCGGACCGCTGTTGACCAAGGCACTGAACGCCTTCGTTGGCGTCGCCGGGCTGCTCGTCGTGTCGAGCGCGCTGCTCGCCGTCTCGATCGTGTGCATCCGCGCATTGTCCGCATGGTCGCGCCTGCACCCGGTCGTCGGCGACGAACGCCGCGACGAGCGCATCATCGGCGGCGGCTTCCTCGCTGGCGCCAAGGAGACCCTGAAGTCACCGGTGATGCGCCGCTTCGCCTTCCTCATGCTGCTCGGCGACGCGGTCGGCACCGTGATCTACGCCTTCCTCGCCGACTACAGCGGCGCGACGTTCACGACCACGCGCGAGCGCATCGACTTCTCGGTCACGCTCGACTTCTGGACCAACGTATTGCAGGCGCTGTTCCAGGTCACGCTGACGCGCATGCTGATGACACGCTTCGGTCCCGCCGTGCCGCTCGCGCTCGACGGCATCGTCAAGGCGATCATGCTGGTGGTATTCGTTTTCTTCGCCGGCCCATGGATCGCGGCCGTCGCCATCTTCACGCGCGCGAGCGCGTACGGCATCTTCAAGCCCGCGGTCGATTCGCTCTACACCCAGGTCGACGCCGAGACGCGCTACAAGACCAAGAACTTCATCGACACCTCGGTCTGGCGCTTCGGCGACGTCGCGGTCAATGGCGGCCTCAACGGACTGCGCCTGCTCGGTGCGACGCAGCCGCTGCTCGTCGCGTTGACGGTCATAGCAGCGATGAGTTCCGCACGCATCGGTTGGCAGGCGGCGCAATCGGTCACGACCGGCGCCCATCGCAAGGAGGGTGGAGCTCAGGCGCGCGAATAGCTCCACGAAACGAGGCGACCGTCCTTGTACGGCATGACGCCGTGGAACGGGCGCGGATCGGCATCGAACACCAGCGGCAGGAAGTGGCGGTCGCCTTCCCACATCGGCAGTTCGTCGAGGCGATCGAGCTCGACCCATTCGAGCGCGCCTTCCGGATTGCTCTCGAGCGGCGTGCCTTCGAAACGCGTGACGAGGAAGATGAAACCGAGCCAGTCCTCGCCGTGCTTGCCGAAGCCGGGCCAGTTGAGCGTGCCGCGCAGCACGATCTCGGTGCAGTCGATGCCCGCTTCCTCGTGGATCTCGCGGCGCATGCCGGCGAGGATGTCCTCGTGCGGATCGAGCTTGCCGCCGAGCCCGTTGTACTTGCCGAGGTGGTGGTCGCCCGGGCGCGCATTGCGATGGATCATCAGCACGCGCTTGCGATCGGGCGAGAGCACGTAGCCGAGGGTCGCGGTGATCGGGGTGTAGGGCATGGCGGCCGACGCGGAAGGCGAGCCGGCAATGATATCCGCTGCGGCTACACTCTGCGGACGCGGCGAGCCGCTCCCTTCACGGACATCCGATGACCCTCGAAACGCTTTCCGAGCAACGCTGCTTCGGCGGCACCCAGGGCTTCTACCGCCACGCCTCGGACGCGACCGGCGGCGCGATGAAGTTCGGCGTGTTCATGCCGCCGCTCGCATCCGGCGCCAGGGCACCAGTGCTGTACTACCTCGCCGGGCTCACCTGCAGCGAGGAAACGTTCGCGATCAAGGCCGGCGCGCAGCGCCTCGCCGCCGAACTCGGCATCGCCCTCGTCACGCCCGACACGAGCCCGCGTGACACTGGCATCGACGGCGCGACCGGCGACTGGGAATTCGGCGAAGGGGCCGGCTTCTATCTCGATGCGACCACGCCCGCGTTCGCGCCGCGCTTTCGCATGTACCGCTACGTCGTCGACGAACTGCCCGCGCTGCTCGCGACGCAGTTTCCCGCCCTCGACACGACACGCGCGTCGATCTTCGGCCACTCGATGGGTGGCCACGGTGCGCTCACGATCGCGCTGAAGAATCCCGCACTCTATCGCTCGGTCTCCGCGTTCGCGCCGATCGTGATCCCGAGCGAAGTACCGTGGGGACAGAAGGCGCTGCCGCGTTACCTCGGCGACGACCGCGCGGCATGGCGTGCTTACGACACCACTGCACTGATCGAAGACGGCGCGCGCTTCGCGGGCACCCTGCTCATCGACCAGGGCGATGCCGACAAATTCCTCGACACGCAATTGCGCCCCGAATACCTCGAACGCGCATGCATCGCCAACGGACAGGCATTGCACCTTCGCCGACAGCCGGGCTACGACCACAGCTACTGGTTCATCCAGAGTTTCGTCGAAGACCACCTGCGCCATCATGCGCGCGCGCTGGCGTAGCGAGCGCGCGCGGCTGTCTCCAATCTAGAGCGTGCGCTGCTGCCCCCCTTTCCCGCTTGCTGCTGTTCCCCCTCTCCCGCCGCGCTGCGCGCGCTGCTGTACCCCCTCTCCCGCTTGCGGGAGAGGGCTG
>JADMIO010980249.1_pt1 | contig 29122 bp, 20 predicted proteins | sample 8958161 | NCBI WGS metagenome assembly JADMIO01 (sample SAMN16585339, study PRJNA669376) | soil metagenome | isolation source: Crop rotation soil | place: USA: Cullars Rotation, Alabama | collected 2011 | reverse complement strand
CGCTACCGCGAGGTGGTACTGACTGTTTCCAAGCTCGTAATCATTACTTCTGACGTTCAATTCGTAGCTCATTCCGCAGTTTGAACCTCTGCACTTTGCCCGTTGCCGTATACGGTAGCTCCGCGACAAACCGGTAATGCTTAGGCCGCTTAAACCGAGGCAGTGACTGATCAGCCAGGCTCCTCAAATTCTTTTCAACAGTTTCCACATCGGATTCTACACGGTTGCAAACTACAAAAGCACACGCACAAGGAAGCCCGTCGGTGTCAAAATCTTCGACGACCGCAACACCGTGAACCCCTTCATCACGTATCAAGACTCCCTCGACTTCAACCGGCGACACCCATTGCCCACTCGATTTGAAACAATCGTCACCGCGCCCCATATGAAACCAATAGCCATCATCGTCGCATTTGTACAAATCACCGGTGCGCACCCATCCGTCTACAAACGTGCGCTGTGTCTCTTCAGGCTTCTCCCAGTAATACATCGCGGCGCTATCGCCCTTGATCCACAAATTACCCTCTCCAGTCACAGCTCCTCCGGTTTCATTCAAGAGCCTAGCTTCATAGCCAGGGAGTAACTTGCCACTACTGCCATACTGGTTGTCTTCGAGATGATTCGACATGAACATGTGAAGCATCTCAGTTGATCCGATTGCATCGAGGATCGGCACACCAAATTCCTTTTGCCATTCTTCTCCCAAATGTGCCGGCAATGCCTCACCTGCTGAAACACAGAAACGCAGACTGGAACAATCGAGCCTTTGACCACTGCGGTGATGTTCCAGAAGTAATTTGTAAACAACCGGAACCCCGAAAAAGAGTGTGGGCCAACTTTCACCGAAGACGCGACCTATAATCTCCGGAGTTGGTTTCTCCGTACATAGGATCGACGCAGCGCCGTTCAGCAAAGGAAAGGAAAAGCTGTTTCCCAGCCCATACGCAAACGGCAGGCGCGACGAAGAGAAGAGCCGATCATTAGGAGTTAACTTCAGCACTTGACGACCAAAACCCGCATTAGTGTGGAAGATGTTGGCTTGCCGGTGGACCGCTCCTTTTGGCTCTCCCGTACTACCTGATGTGTAAAGAATAAATGCCGGCTGACTATCGGAAGGCTCTGGAAATTCGATTGGGCCGCGTGACGAAATCTCCGACTTCAGATTCTGCCACGTTTTGCCACCCTCCTGCTTAGCACCTCGGTCCACTTCAATAACAACACGCAGGGTCCGCAAGTTTTTAAGCCCATCTGTCAGCAGGGTACTGCGGAGACCGACTTCAACCAGGGCAAATTTGGCCCCGGAGTTGTTAAGGATTGCACGCTGATCTTCGAGTCTGAGGGCCATGTTGATGGGAACGGCTATTGCTCCCATCGAGCATATGGCAATGAATGCTTCAACAAACTCGGGCGAATCATGGAGCAACAGGGCCACTCGATCGCCTGGAGCGACGCCAAAAGCCTTTAGCAATCCGGCTGTTCGCAACGTTTCGTCACGAAGTTCGCCATAGCTGATACTTCGTTTTCCATGAAGGATTGCTATCGCTAGAGGATCGTTTCTGGAGATGGCTTGAAACAAATTCATTTTGGAAATTATAAACGAACAACTTTGGAGTGCGACGGCCTGCCGTCGCTTTATTAAAGCGCACTGATTCGGCGGTTCCACTGTAACAAAGCGACGGGAGGCCGTCGCACTCCATAGTCAAGGATGCAGATATGGAAGCGTTATTTCTCCTCTTCGTTTTTCTGATCGTATTGTCCGTAATAACAGTCCTTGGTCACGCAATCTGGTTGATGTGCGAATACGTCATCCAGAGTTTTTCGTCGCACCAATCGAACCCAAGCATTAGTCCGGCGAGCGTAATTACGTGGCGTTGCCCAACGTGTGCTTCACAAGTGCAAGTGGCCTCGGACTTCTGTGGAAATTGCGGCACTGCCAGAAATTCGAAGATCCGGTCAATTCGCGACCTCGCTGCAATGGAGCGACAGCTGGGAGTATTTCGGCTAGACGACCGAATCGATCTCTCGATCTTTCGACAGCTGAGCGCGATCATCGCGGACGAACGAACCCGATTGACGAACCCGCAACCCGTCAGTGTTGCGTCCACACCTTCGCAGGCTAATCAAGAACCGCCTCCGGACAAGCTTCAGATCGTACGACAGGCTGTCAGCCTGTCGTGTGCCGAACCGGACCACGACAGGTTAGCAGCCTCGCGTACAACCGAGCCGGACCAAGACAGGCTAACAGCCTCTCATACAACCGAGCCGGACCACGACAGGTTAGCAGCCTCGCGTATAACCGAACCGGACCACGACAGGCTAACAGCCTGTCGTACAACCGAATCGAAACAACCGTCAAAACCGGTTCGTGCCCCTCGTCGGTCTTTTGCGGAAGTCCTCAATGCTTTCATGGAAGAGAGCAACATTCGTTGGGGTGAAATTATTGGCGGCTTGCTAATCATTGGTTGCTCGACGGCATTGGTTGTTAGCCTCTGGTCACAGATCTCTCAGATTCCGGTTCTGAAGTTTCTCATCTTTACTACGGTCACTGCTGTTTTGTTTGGCATTGGCATGTACACAGATCATCGTTGGAAATTGCCAACGACGAGTCGCGGGATTCTGACAATTGGAACCTTGCTCGTACCTCTTAACTTCCTTGCAATAGCAGCGGTTTCGTCGAGCGAGTCGTCGGGAGCACTACTGCTTGCCAGTGAACTTCTGGCGCCTGCGATCTTCTTATGCCTTGTTTATTTTGCCGGTCGAGTAATCACCCCGGATTGTTCACATCTCCTGGCTGCCGGTGTTCTTGGTTCCTCTGTTGGCCAACTTCTGGTGAGGCACTTTGCAACCACTGACTCCGGCCCTTTGATGTTGGTTTCACTCGGTGCTTTTCCGGTGTTGTGCTACGTGACTGCTGTTGGTCTCGCGCTCCGTTTTGTACTTCATGACGGCAAAGTTGACAGAACGGAAGTCTCGACTGTCTTCACTATTCTCGGGACCATGAGTTTCGCGGCGTTACTTCCGTTTGGTCTATTGCTTTACAAGGCTGGTCCCTTCTGGATGTCGATCATGTATCTCGCTCCAGTTGTGACGCTCTGGGGATTGCCCTTACTTGCAACTGGAACCGTCTTGTGGCGCCGCATTCAGGACAAAGATTTGGTTGCGTCACGTACGACGGGAACTGCGCTCGGACTTCTTGGTTTGATGATCGCTTTGACGGGCATGATTCTGGCCTGGCCGAATCCCGCCAGCATAATTCCCGCGGCAATCATCAACTTCGCCATCCTAACCAGTCTGGCAATCGTGCTGGAGATTCCCGCTGCACACTTCTTTGCCGCTGGTTGTTTTGGAATGGCTTATCTGGTCTTGTTCCACGTTTTGGCAGGACACATTAGTTGGGAGAACCTGCGCGTAACATCATTGGTCAACACGTGTCTCGACATTACGAGTGGCCAGGCTCTAATCGGAGCCTTCGGAATCTTCGTCGTGGTTTCGGATTGGCTCCAGCGTCGGAGTCGTCGTAACGAGAGCTACGCCTATCTGACATCCGCATGTCTCGTTGCCGTGGTTAGTCTCGCGATGATTGTTGTTTTCGGGCCGGTTCTGGGAAATGAGTTGCAAAGCATTTCGCTCACGTTTCTGATCTATTCGATCGGAGCATTTTGGATCGCATGGCAACGACGTCTTGCCGCGTTCACCTGGATCGCTTCATCGCTGACTCTATTTTCAATGGCAAGTTTGTTTGCCTGGAACATGCATTACTCGTTTCCCTGGCAGACAGGTTTCCTGGCCTTTGCTTCACTGAGCGCTGTCGCCGCGATAGCGATTTCAAAACGTGCTGATCTGAAGTCGATCTCTCAACCACTGAACTACGCATCGCTAACCTGTCTCATTCTCGCAGCTCTTTCTCTGTTTCAGACCAACCCGTGGCAAGTTACCTCGATGCAGGCAGAGAGAGTGTTTTGGATGGCGGCGATCTGTCTGGTTGCTTTGTGGCTCAACCGTCGTCAACTGCTATTCACGGCTTTTCAGATCGCCTTAACCGCTGGTGCAATCCTGACCGTCAAAGCAACGCTCCAGCAATACGAGTGGTACACATACTTGCCTCACGCATTCATGCATCCATCCGCTTTACAGATTCAGGGAACCGTTCTAGCGCTCCTCAGTTTGATATGGATCGGCGTGCGCGTGTTTGTTCGAAAGCGAAGTACCGCAGTGCTGGGAGCGCAGGCGTCCTCGCCTGCTTCTTCCCAACACGCGCCTGAGTTGGTCACTAGCAGGCGAGGACGCCTGGGCTCCCGGCAAGTCGGCGAGTTTTGGAAGCTGTTGGATACGCCGTACTCAATTGATCGTGTGATTCCATGGGTGCTGCTCGGTGGCTTAGTCTTGCTGTCGATTTACGGTGTCGCCTCAGGCGTGGCCCAGGAATTCGCGCCGCGCGGATCACAAACATTGAATTGGAACATCGCGGGCTTCCCTCACAACGAGGCGTTCGCATTTGGATCATGGATCGTCATGGGTCTCCTCACAATCATCATGCTGGCCAATGCCTGGGAACGTAAGCAAAGGTTCTATCTGCTCGGGGCCATGATTGCTGTCTGCGCCATGATCCCCTTGCTTGCAGGCAGGTTTGAATCGCAGCTGGCATCCGCAACTGCCTGGCGCTTCCTGGCTGCGATCTTTTTTGCATTAGGTTCAGTCTTGATTTGGTTTCGCAAGCAGCTTCGATGGCAACTGACATCGTTTGGCGCGCCGCAGCTGGACGCGGATCCAGAATTCACAGTTACTGTCGGAGTACTGCTGATGTCGTTGACGGTTGTACCGCTGCTACTTCTGACTGTCTATCCAGCATTGCAAGCGGTTTCGCTGTCGTCAGTTCAAGCTCCGATGAGTGGAGTTTTCACCCTCTTGAGCAACGAGGTTTCCTATGCCCTGCCGTTAATCATCGTCGCTTTGGTGCTAATTGGATATTCCATCCGCGAACGGGCGCCTCTATTCAGCTTCTACGCTGGGCTTTTCTTCAACGCGACTGTGACGCTTGCGTATTTGTTTTCGGTAGTTTCTTCAAACGCTGCACTGGATTCTGTTGCGCTTGTAACGCTAACCCAACTCAATGTGATCACATTCGGAGTCTATGGGCTCTTCTGGTTGGTGCTTCGCAACAATTGGTTCGAGCCGTTGAAAGCTCGAGCGAACCAGGCAGAGATGTTGTTGAGATTGCAAACGTGGCTGGCGCTTGGATTGATGCTCGCCCTCGTCAGTACGTCACTGCTAGGAGTGATATCTGCCAACCTCGGAGATGCACGATTTCCAATTGGTGATTCGCTCGGCTGGGTTGCGTTCGTGATTTCGTTCGTTGGGTTCATGTTGGTCGAGAAATCGAGAAACGAGCGTCTTCCTGTCATTGGTTTCGTATCAATTCTGATTTCTGCGTTGACGCTGCTCGCAATGGAATTTCCGATTAGTGATTTCTATCAACTGCGAGCGTTCACTGCGGGTCTCATTACATGCGCTTGGTTAATGTTTGCGGCCTCTTTTTTTAGGGAGATATCGATCAGCAGAAGTCTCCAAACAATGCTCAGGCTTGATAGCAAATGGTCGTCGCACACGGTGATCGCGGCAACGGTCATGGGCGGTGTCGGTTGCTTTCTGACTTTAGGGCTGCTTCCTCCCATTTGCTGCGGTCACGTTTGGTGGAAGATCTCAGCTGTCAGCAGTCTGTGTGTGTTGGCTGCCGCGTTGCAAATCCGGACTCTCAAACGACTCTATCTCTACGCAGCCGGATTCTTACTAAGTCTCACGGTTTCGGTGTGGTGGCTAGCGAGTTTCGTAAGAGGTGAATTCACTCAGTTCCTTGAAGTCAATATCTTTGCTGCTTGTATCGCGTCAATTCTGTGGCTCTATCTGGAGCTACGGGCAAGACGTTTGAAACAGAAGGACTCGAGCAGCCTGCTTTCGTATCACAACGTGGTTGCGATCGTTTCTGTCACTTTGCTCATTCCGCTGACGAGTTTCTACCTTGGCACTTATTCCATAGAGCCCACGTTGATCTGGTGGGCGTGGGCCGCAGCCGCAGCGTTGATGTTCTCTGTGCTTTGGGACCGCCGAGCGAAATACACCACCGCAGGTTTGTACACGCTCGGGCTAATAGCATTTGCGATAGCGCTATCGCAGATGCAACTTACACCTAAGAAAGAGGCATGGTCTGTAACCATGTTTGTCGCCACCTACACACTCGGGACGGCGTTGTTGTGGCGCCATCGCTCAAAGCTCATCGCATTAGCTACGAGACTCGGCATCGTTCCACGCATCGAATCAACCACAACACAAGTTACCTGGATTTCAGTTGTCAGCATTCTTTCAGTTTTGATCGTTATGCTGTTCAGCTACATGATCAATGTCTTCTACTTCAGTTTGGAATTTCGACTTACCACTGCGATAGCAGTAGCGGCGCAATCAATCACATTGGGTCTCCTTGCCGAAGGTGCCGCTCAAACAAGATGGCGGCGTGGTGCAATTGCCGCGTTTCTCATCGGTGCAGTCTTATTTGGTTGGGCCTGGTTGACACCTGATGTGAACGCGACCTGGATGAATAGAAGTGTGATCCTGCTCGTCGAGACTGCCTTGCTTACCGTTGTCTACGGGTTCTGCATTGGGAAAGTTCGAGAGCAGAATGAAGCGTGGGCAAAGTCGATCAGTTCGGCTCTTCCTGCTCTACTCATCGCGGGGTTTGTTGCTTTAACTTTTTCATTGGGCACTGAACTTTCTGATCAATTGAGTTTTGGCTCAGTGGTTATTAGTCCATTTGCATTAATCGCAATTGCTGCTGTCCTCATAACTGCAGCTGTCGTTTCGGTTTGGTTTGCAATATCACCTGCGCGCGATCCACTGAGTCTCAGTGAGCGAGGCCGGATGAAGTATGTCTATGTGTCCGAGCTAATGCTGGCCTTATTGTTTCTCCACATCCGTTTGACGATGCCCTGGTTGTTTACCGGCTTCTTCGAACGTTATTGGCCGTTTGTCGCGATGGCAGTTGCCTTCAGTGGCGTGCTCGTAAGCGAGGCCTTGCGACGACGGAACCTGTTAGTCCTCGCACAACCCATCGAACGAACAGGTGTGTTTCTGCCGTTGCTTCCGGTGCTTGGATTCTGGGTTGCGACCTCGGAAGTTGATTACTCGTCGTTGTTGTTTGTGGTTGGCGGGCTGTATGGATTACTGAGTTCGTTGAGACGATCATTTGTATTTGGAATGCTTGCAGCGATCGCGGGCAATGCAGGGCTTTGGTACGCGCTGCACGGAACTCAGGATTATCAGTTCCTCCAGCATCCGCAGCTTTGGTTGGTTCCGACCGCCTTGTCCGTGCTGTTGGCTGCGTATCTGAACGAGGACAAGTTTTCAGAAGATCAAATGGCAGGCATTCGATACTTGTCGCTAGTAACGATCTACGCATCTTCAACAGCAGACATCTTCATCAATGGCGTTGCAAATTCTCCGTGGTTACCATTAATTCTTGGCGCGTTCTCATTGGCCGGAGTGTTCTCGGGAATTATGTTCAAAATCCGCGGATTGCTGCTCCTGGGTTCAGTTTTTCTGTTGCTATCGATCACTACGATGATTTGGTACGCATCAGTGAATTTTGGATGGACGTGGCTGTGGTACGTCGCAGGCATTGCAACCGGAGCGACGATCATCTTCATGTTCGCAGTGTTTGAGAAGAAGAGAAACGAGGTTATGCGGATGGTTGAGGGGTTGAAGGAGTGGGAGGTTTGAGGTTGAAGGTAATAGGACCTATAGCTAAAGATCAAGCCATTTTCCATATATCATTTGACATTTCTCAGTCGCGAATTCAAATCGGAAGTGCAACCGATGATAAATTACCAATTCTGAAGTCGCGGTAAGAAATGCAGCAAAATGGCAACTGAGAAATGTCAAATGATATATGGAAAATGGCATGATTCGTAGCTATAGGTCCTATTCCCTAATGCAAAGCTCGCCAAGCTTACTTCTCCGCCAGCTTCCTCCCCGCATTCAAATTGTCCCAATTCAGAAGCGCGTTGTAGATCAGGAAATAACTGCCCTTCGTTTGTCCGCGCCAGAACGGATTTGTTGAGAACAGCAGCACGTGTCCGTTGCCCTGTGGCACATCTATCACAGCCGGGCGCTGGGCAATCTCGTCACCACCGTCTAACAGTCCTGAAACAAACAAGTCGCGACTGTCTGCGTAACGCAAGACAACTCTTGGTCTAAAGGCCGGCGGAATCAAACCGATCGCATTACGACGCGCTTCATCCGTAACCGGCGGTGCTTCCCAAGGTTCAACTCGTGGCGGCGGCTCAGGAATTTCCGCGACTGGTCGTCCCTGTGGCGTATCGGGATCATCGGGAGTTCCGCGGCCAGTTGCTCTTCCTGCTGGTCGACCACCTCGACCTCCTACGCCGTTGTTGATGTTAAAGATTGGTGGCCCTGAACAATACATTGCGAGTGAATCACCGTATCCGTAGGCGATAGGGCTCATTGCATCAACAGTCTTAGTTCTTAAAATCACTCCAACGGCACGCAAGCGTTGTGACCTGTTCACACTGACGCCAGCCGTGAAACCGTAATTGATCGCGAAGTCTGATGTATCATCGACAGTGATGAACACTCCACCATCACGCACAAACTTCTGCAGGTTCTGCAACCCTGACCAACCTAGTCCAGGACGCATGTCGTCGGTTTCATCGGTCTTGCCGAGATTCGGTGTCAGCGCTGTTGTTTTCCACGGTATCGGATTGCCGTACATCGGCATCCCACTAATAATCGCCTGCGAGCCTCGACCGACAGGCGCGAACAGAATCACGTCGTACTTCGACTTGAGATTTGGATCCTTTGAAACATCCTGGGTGCTGATGTAGCCAAAGGGAACCTGGTTTTGATCGAGTCCCAATCGATACCAACCTTCGTCCTGGGTATTCAGCCACGTATGCATGACTGCAACGCGTGCCGCGCGTGCTGGATGAGTTTTTACTGAAGGGGCATCGGCCACGGCATATACCTGAATGCCGAGTTCGTTCGCGATTCGTTGCACATCATCGTTGCCTTTGCGAATGATCAAAGAACCACGATTGAATTTCTTTCCTGCTGCTTCAAAAGGTTCCTCGGCACTCTCCATCTCGACATCTTTCAATCGATATCGCAACGTGATCAGAGCATTGTCAGCGTTATGATTGATTAGATAAACAGGCCCGGAACCGTTAACGCCGCCGGGTGAACTGACCGCACCCGTCACTCGCTCCATCGGCGCTTGCAGCACCTTTGGATCCACAACGCGCACGACTTCGACATTTGCCGACTCGCCCATCGTCCATGAAGTGTCATCGTAAATATCTTGTTGCGGATCGTTTGGCGCCCAGTACTGATAATCAAGTAGTGCGTCGGCAATACGACTGTACGGTTGATCCATCCGCACGATGTAACTTCCCGCCGGGAATGTACGGTCTTCAGTCTTCGATGTGGGCGCAGGTGAAGGAGTCGGAGATGGACGTGAGCCGCCGCCCTTCTTTTTAACTGCTACTGTGAATGGTGCGGTTGCTTTGCTGATTTCGACGCCTTGCGCCTGAAGCGTCCGCAACAATTCGGCCTGGTTGCCAAGTCGAGGATCGTCACCGGGAAGCACATACGCCGCTGGTCCTTCGTTCTTAGGCTTCTCGACCGAACGTTTACTCTTCAGGTAGAAATTCTTCAGAAACAGTTTGCCGTTGTTGCTGAAGTAATAAAGCGAAGTTAGCAATGCGGTTTGTTCGTAGTTGTTATTGTTTCGCTGCGACCATTTGGCTTTTGGTAATGGAGGATTCTGCTTGTACCAGGTCCGTTGATACTCACTTGGACTCAACGTGCGTTCGAGTGTATCTGCACCGCCATTACCAAAGGTTTCGTAAAGACGACTGATTCCGTTATGCGTCGCCGCCATAAACATCAGATAACCCGGAGACCAAGTATCGAAGTTGCCATGTGCGAAAACTCCGGGCATCCCAAACTTCGTCATCTCGGAGACATTGTTCCAGCCAATCATCTGCCATTCGTCGGTAAGAATTGGATCGACCCATGCGTTGTACGGTCCGTCCCCGATCGTGTTGTCGTAGAGGTACGGAACTGACTCGTGTAGATCATGAAGCACCTGAGGCTTCCACGTCAGGTATGTGTTCAAGACATTTCGAGTGAGCTTTAACGACAAGCCAATTGCATCACGATTGTTGTCGTGTGCGACATAGTGTCCCCAGTAAACGAGCGGCGGCCAGTTTTCATTCGGATGAGCAAGGTGCCAGTTGTAAACGTCAACCATCCGATTCCGACCGTCAACTTCAACGACTGGAGTAATCAAAGTGACAAGATGTTCACGGATGAATTTGACATAGTCACTGTCGTCAACTGCGAGACGATACGCCAGCTCCATCAAGGCTGTAGGCGCGCCGGTTTCAGGCGAGTGGATGGTGCCGGTGATGTAATAGATTGGAAACGAGTCAGCAACGAGTCGATCCGCTTCGGCTTCGTCCATATTGATCGTTCGCGGATCTGCCAGCTTGGTTAACCGAGCACGGTTTTCGTCTAACTTCGAGAGTAACGACTCCGAAGCAACTGCGACCGCGATCATTTCGCGACCCTCTTCAGTGGTACCTATAGAGTAGACCTTCACGCGCGGCGTCGCTTTTTCGAGCATGCGCATGTATTTGTAGACGTCTTCTGCATACGGCAACTTACCGGGCGCACCAGCGACATCTCCGAGCACGGCCTTTGGTGTTGGAACATTCGGCGAAGCGGGCAGGTAATCCGTCAAAGGTGAGTTGAAGTATGGAGCAGTTGTGTATTCCTTAATCTTGTCCGTGTATTCCTGATCGACGGGTTGATTTGGATTCCGACCCGGCTTTATCTGTGCGGCGGTGTTTACGAAAGCGGCGATGACGATCAATAGAGACAATGAGAGTAAAGAGAAACGACGCGTCGGATTCATCTTGTTTTCCTCGAGTTGATGAGACAAAGAAATGGGGACAAGTTTTGTACTTTCGCGAACGAAATAATGGGATTTCTTCTGAAGAGAACAAGCTTGTAAGCTAAACGATGAAAGGAAGTCAATAGAATTGGGATGATGCTTATTTGGATTTTCTCTGTGTAGGATCTACAACTTCTACGTTCCTCACTCCGGAGGAGTGCAATGTTTATAGATCATGAACGATAGAGAGAGAGAGAGAGGCACTCCTTTAGGAGTGCGATGTCTCACGCGGAATCACCTCGAAGAAACCTACCGATTTCCCGCACACGCGCAATTCAAACGGCAGCTTCCCAACAAACATGGCACTGCTAAAGCAGTGCGGGGCTCGGGATGTTACGATCTATAAACATTGCACTCCTCCGGAGTGAGTCGTTACCAAGGGTTGGTTTGGACGCGGGCAGGCGAGGACGCCTGCGGTCCCAGCAGGAACGTCCGTTTGCATTAAACGCCGATCTTTTGTAAGAGTTTGCTTTCAGCGTCATGTCAGATCACACGATCAAGAACAGTTTGCCCTCGCCTTTTCCACCGGAGGAAACTGCCGAACCTCACATAAAACCGCGCAGCAAAGTCGCTGGTGGCATTCCGGCCATCATTGAAGCGCTTAAAGTGACGACGTCAGAGGTTGGCTTGGTTACTGGCGTAAAGACCCTTTTGAAGATCAACCAACCGGGTGGGATCGTCTGTCCGGGTTGTGCCTGGCCAGAGCCCGATCAGGAAAGATCGCATTTTGAGTTCTGTGAAAATGGTGCGTTCCATGTTGCTGAAGAATCTACGACGAAGCGTGTCACTCCGGAATTCTTTGCAAAACGGAGCCTCGCTGATCTCGCATCACAGTCAGATGAATGGCTGGGCGCCCAGGGTCGTCTCACTCACCCGATGTTCCTCCGTCGTGGCGCGACGCACTATGAGCCAATCTCCTGGGACAATGCGTTTGAATTGATCGCTGGTGAACTCAATTCTTTGAATTATCCGGATCAGGCAATCTTCTACACTTCCGGCCGCACCAGCAATGAAGCCGCATTCTTGTATCAACTTTTTGTGCGACAGTTTGGTACGAATAACCTCCCCGACTGCTCGAACATGTGTCACGAGTCAAGTGGTACCGCACTCAGCGAAACTATTGGTATAGGCAAGGGAACGGTCACTCTCAACGATTTCGATCACGCCCGGGCAATCTTCGTGATTGGGCAAAACCCGGGAACTAATCATCCACGCATGTTGACGTCGCTCCAGCGAGCAAAGCGGAACGGAGCAAAACTTGTTCACATCAATCCGCTGCCGGAAGTTGGAATGGTTCGGTTCAAACATCCGCAGGAAGTGACAAGGCTGCTTGGCTCCGGAACTCCACTCGCTGATCTTTTTCTGCAAGTACGAATCAACGGCGACGTTGCGCTGTTAAAGGGAATAATGAAGTCCGTTCTGGATTCCGAAAGCAGATTGCCGAGACGCATTCTGGATCATCGCTTCATTGCCCGATACACATCTGGCTTCGACGAGTTTGCTGGCGCTCTGAAGCGTATCTCCTGGGAAGATGTCGTCGCTGAAAGTGGCGTAGGGAGAGTCGTGATTGAACAGGCAGGAAAGATCTTCATTGAATCGGAACGAACGATCTTCTGTTGGGCGATGGGTCTGACTCAACATCAAAATGCTGTAGCGAACATTCAAGAGATTGTGAACCTGATGCTGATGCGTGGTCAGATCGGAATCCCAGGCGCCGGCTTGTGTCCAGTTAGAGGGCATAGCAACGTTCAGGGTGATCGGACGATGGGTATTTGGGAAAGACCGACAGAGGCTTTCTTGAATCGACTGGCAACTGAGTTTGATTTTGAACCTCCGCGCAATCATGGCTTCGACACCGTGAAAGCAATTCATGCGATGCGTGACGGCAGTGCGAAGGTATTTTTCGCACTCGGAGGCAATTTTCTTTCGGCGACGCCCGATACCGAATACACCGCGGCAGCATTGCGCCGCTGTCGCTTGACCGTGCATGTTTCGACCAAACTTAACCGTGCACATCTCGTCACGGGTGACACGGCTCTGATTCTTCCGTGTCTGGGAAGAACGGAGGTCGATGCCCAGCCAAATGGTCCGCAGTTCGTTTCAACTGAAAACTCGATGGGCGTCGTTCAAATGTCACAGGGAACTCGGGAGCCCGCGTCGCCACACTTGTTAAGTGAGCCACAAATTGTCAGCCGCCTTGCCCGCACTACATTGGGCCAACGATCTGCAGTTGATTGGGAAGGCATGGCCAGCGATTACGATCGTATTCGGGTAAAAATTGAGCGCGTAGTTCCTGGTTTTGAAGATTACAACGTGCGTGTTCGCGAGCCTGGAGGGTTTTACCTTCCGAATGCGGCGCGAGATCGAGTGTTCAATACCAAGTCGGGCAAAGCGAAGTTCACGATTCACGAACTGCCGCGCCGGAAGTTAGAACCTGCTCAATTTTTGATGATGACTATTCGTAGTCATGATCAGTTCAATACCTCGGTTTATAGTTCGAATGACCGTTATCGTGGAATCAAAGGCGGTCGCAGAGTGGTATTTCTAAATCAACAAGACATCGATGCACTTGGTTTAAAGCCGGGGCAGCGTGTAGATCTAACCAGCCACTTTGAAAATGAGGAACGGACGGCGCGTCGTTTCGCCATTGTACCTTATGATATTCCGCGCCAATGCGCCGCAACTTATTTTCCTGAAGGTAATGTGTTGGTGCCGGTTAGACACGTTGCCGAGAAGAGTAATACTCCGGCATCGAAGTCGGTGGTAATCAGCATTCGCCCATCGGAATAAATAACCTCAAATTCAAGGATGACTAGTTATGAGTGCGAAAGTCGCAAAAAATAAAACCGCAGCCACAAAGCAAAGTAGCAGGAAGCGACGTCCTAAAAAGAAAAAATCCGCAAAAAGCGAACGCTACGCGAATTTGGTGGCCCAACTGCGTAGTCTGCTTAAGGATGAATACAATTTCGTCGCGAACACCGCGAATTTTTCTTCGCTGGTTTACAACGCTCTACCGGACGTTAACTGGGCGGGGTTTTATCTGCTTCAAGATCACGAGTTGGTTCTTGGCCCATTTCAAGGAAAACCCGCCTGCGTCCGCATTCCACTTGGCAAAGGTGTTTGTGGGTTTGCCGCAAAACAATGTGAGACGGTGATTGTGCCGGATGTGAGTGAGTTTCCGGGCCATATTGCCTGCGATCCGGCGTCGAAGTCGGAGATCGTAATCCCGCTTTTTGATGGTGAACGCGTGCTAGGTGTGTTGGACGTAGACAGCGCGACTCTGGGCCGGTTCGATGATCAGGATGCGGAAGGATTAAATGAACTGGTTACGGTGCTGGTTGCGCACGAAGAGGGACTGGATGAGTAGATGACTCGAATAGGACCTATTTGACCTATAGGACTTATATCAGCTCAACCAAAGACCCCATGCTCACCATCCGCCAATCAAATCAACGAGGTCACTTCAACCATGGTTGGTTGAATACTTATCACACCTTCTCTTTCGATCAGTATTACGATCCACGCTACATGGGCTTTCGTAGTCTCCGTGTGATCAATGAAGACTTTGTCGCACCCGGTCGAGGGTTTCCCAAGCATGGTCACCGCGATATGGAGATCATTACCTATATTCTCGAGGGCGCACTGAAACACGAAGACAGCATGGGCAATGGATCAGTCATCCGGCCCGGTGATGTGCAACGAATGACTGCCGGTACTGGCGTCAGACACAGTGAATTCAATGCTTCGGCGGATGAGCAAGTTCATCTGCTTCAAATTTGGATTATTCCCAACGCCGATAATTTGCAGCCGTCGTACGAGCAGAAGGCCTTCACGATTGAGGACCGTCGAAACCAGTTACGGTTGATCGCTTCGAGTAATGGTCGAAGTGGCTCGGTCACTGTGAATCAGGATATCAGTTTGTTTGCATCGATTTTGCATACTGATGAGTCGGTTGATTACTCGATTGATCCGAAGCGATATGGTTGGCTTCAAGTCGCGCGAGGCAGCGTTGAAGTGAATGGTGAGCAAGCACACCAGGGCGACGGGGTTGTGATTGTTGCCGAGTCGGCGTTAACAATTCGCGCCCTTGAACCAGCAGAGCTCCTGTTATTTGATTTGTCGTGAGTGCTGGGACCGCAGGCGTCCTCGCCTGCCCCCGTCGAACAGTACCGCGCCAGTAAAGCAGGTGTGTGGCGTTTAGGGTAAGTTGTTGGTCTTGCGTTAGTGCAAGATGAGCTTGGTTCTGTTCGACGGGGGCAGGCGGGGACGCCTGCGCTCCCAGCACCGAGATCCGCTATTACTTAATGACAATAGCTGAGTCAAGGCTTGACGACACGGTGTCTAGTCCGGCGAAGAATAAGTGGCGTGCATTAACGCTCCTCGCGCTCGCCGAACTCTTCGGCATGTCGCTTTGGTTCAGTGGCTCGGCAGTTGTTCCTTCACTCACAAAAGAATGGCATCTCACGGAATCCCAGGTCAGTTGGATATCGATTGCGGTCCAGCTGGGTTTTGTTGTCGGAACCTTAATCAGTGCTGTACTCAATCTCTCAGACATCATCAGCTCCCGACACCTCTTCGCGGTTGCCGGTCTGGCTGGCGCTCTGATAAATGCCACTTTCGGTCTCTATGCTCACGATTCCGGCTCAGCAATAACTCTGCGATTCATCACCGGCGTGTGTCTGGCCGGCGTGTATCCGCCTGGCATGAAAGTGATGGCGACGTGGTTTCGCAAACGGCGGGGTATGGCGCTGGGCGTCCTCGTCGGTGCGTTAACGTTGGGGAAGGCAACACCTTATTTGGTTAACGCGGTGGGCAGTGCGAATTGGCGAAATAACGTCCTTCTGGTATCGGCGCTGGCGGTAGTCGGAGCGATCATCGTTCTACTCTTTGTTGACGACGGTCCTCATGCACTGCCGCGAGCGACATTCGATTTGAGCCAGGCAACAAAGGTTTTCCGTAATCGAGGAGTCAGACTGGCAAGCTTTGGATATTTCGGCCACATGTGGGAACTGTATGGCATGTGGATCTGGATTCCAGTAATGATGCGCGCGAGCGTTGCCATCTCCGGTGGAAGCGCACAATTCGCGGAGGTTGGATCGTTTCTCATAATTGGTTTTGGCGCGGTCGGTTGCGTGTTGGCTGGAGTTTTGGCGGATCGCGTAGGGCGAACACTCGTAACCTCGTGGGCAATGACGATTAGCGGCAGTTGTTGTTTAGTGGTTGGTTTTTTGTACGGAGGAAATCCTTACGTGCTGTTGCTGCTGGCATCTGTTTGGGGTGCAAGTGTAGTAGCTGATTCCGCGCAATTCTCATCGTGCATAACGGAACTTGGTGATCCTCAGTACATCGGAACCGCTTTGACTCTGCAAATGTGTCTTGGGTTTCTTTTGACCACCGTTTCGATTGAACTGATCCCAAAGGCGGTTAATCTCGTCACATGGCGATACGCATTCGTGCTCCTCGCTCCGGGACCTTTTCTGGGAGTCCTTTCAATGCTGCGACTCAGACAACTCCCTGAGGCTTTCAAGATCGCGCACGGTAAGAAATAGATGTCCGACGAACTTTGGTTTGTCGTGTGTCGAACAGCAGTACCTTTATTAGGAGCGGTCGTTCGACTTCTCTGAAAACCCAGCGCGCCTTTATCCCGCGACACGACAAATTGAAGTTTATCGGACATCTTTTCTTGCCAAATCACTGAACCTTCCGTTAGTCTCCACCGTACAGGTGATTGTGATGTTACTCCTCTACCGTAGACATTAAGTTTGCACTGACTTAGCTCCGCAATACTTTTTCAAACGCCGTGCGGAGCAGGTCAGTATCGTTTGCAGTTCATCTGCAAGCGGTACTAGTGTGCCACTTCCTACTCGCTCGTTTCCCAAACAACAACCAATTCTTCAAGTGGCGTCATCTTGGCGATCCACCCCGAGGTCATTATGGAAAGAACAGCTATTTACGTCCGCAATCTTCGCAAGTGTTTTCGCAAGCGTAACGGCTTTCGCAAAGTGTCCGAGCTTTGGGCGCTCGACGATGTGTCGTTCTCAGTTGCGGAAGGAGAGACTTATGGGCTGCTCGGTCCTAACGGTTCAGGCAAGTCGAGCCTGATTCGAATCCTTTCAACCTTGCTAATCGCTGACAGTGGCGAGGTCGAGATGCTTGGACACCCTCTGCCTGCTGAACAAGAGCAGGTTCGGCGGATCATTGGACGTGTGAGCGTTGACGCCGCTTTCTACAAGAAACTCTCGGCGCGCGAGAACCTGCTTTACACGGCGCTCCTCTATGGCCAAAAGGCGCGCGAGGCAGAAAAACGTGCAATCGAGATTCTTGAGGAACTGGGCATGGAAAACACGAAGTTTTCCACGCCGCTGGAGGAGATGAGTCGTGGAATGCAGCAAAAGATCAGCATTGCTCGCGCTCTGATCCTCAATCCGCCGTTGCTTCTGTTGGATGAGCCAACAACCGGATTAGATCCGAAGAGCCGCCGTGATGTGCAAACGTTTCTCGAGAAACAGAAGGAACGCGAGGGAACTACGATCCTATTAACAACACACGACATGGCTGAAGCAGAACGATTGTGTGCGCGAATCGGATTCCTCGCACATGGGAAGCTCGTTGCCGAGGGTACGCCTGACGAACTCCAACGACGAGCAAACGCAATCGATCTCGATGATGCGTTCATAAAGTTAACTGGCGAAGAACTCTCCGACGAGGAGCTGGTCGGAGTGGAGGAATAAGATGGAAACAACAATGCGACAAACGTGGGCCTTTCTTTTTCGAGGCTACCACTTGACGCGGCGCTACATCGGTTGGGTCATCGTCTTCAACTTTTACGCTGTAGTTACCTCCGCAACAGTAGCGTTGATCGGAGTTGCCGCAGGAAATTATCAACTGACCATCACACTGGTGGTTGGAGCATTGCTGTGGAACTACATGTCGTCTCTCTATAACGAGATTGCGATGTCAATTGCTTATGAGCGTTGGGAAGGAACCTTGGAATACACGTTCATGGCGCCCGTGTCGCGATTGATACATCTGCTCGGCGTGAGTTTGTACTCGCTTATCAACAGTGTGATAACCACGTTGATAGTGCTTGTTGCCCTGGTGTTTCTAACTAACCTGAATCTGCGAGGTGTAAATCTTCCGGGGGTGTTAGTGGTGGTTGCAGTGAGCAGCTTCGCGTTTGTTGGGCTTGGGTTGATTGCTGCAGTGTTTCCAGTGATGAGCGCTGAAAGAGGCGCCGAGGCCACCCACATCTTTCAAGGCTCGCTTCTGCTGGTTTCGGGCGTTTATTATCCAATCGAGGTCTTACCGGGATGGTTGCAGCCGTTGTCCGCAATTTCGCCGGCAACGTATACGCTCGCTGCCTGTCGCAGGCTTTTCGGAGTTGGAGTGAGTGGTTCTACTTCGGATCATCTTTCTGGAGCGCCACTTTCGTCCGTCTCGCATGAACTGTTTGTACTTGCCTTAATGGGAGCGGTGCTGATGCCATTTGGTCTCTGGGTGTTCCTGAAGGTAGAAGCCTGGGCCAAAAGGGCAGGGAAGCTAAAGAGAACAGGATGAGTAAAAAGAAAACAGTAGTGCGCGAGTCTACGGAAGAGCTTGGCAAGCGCACTCGCGAGATCATTCGCAAACTGAAACGAACATATCCCGGTGCGAAGTGTTCACTCAATCACTCGAATCCGTTTGAGTTGTTGATTGCCACGATTCTGTCGGCACAATGTACGGACGAGCGTGTGAACATCGTTACTGCCGATCTGTTTCGCAAGTATCGAAAGCCCGAGGACTATTTGAGAGTGCCTTCAAGGGAACTCGAGAAGGATATTCAGTCAACGGGTTTCTTTCGAAACAAGACTAAATCGATTCAGGGTGCTTCGAAGATGCTGACTGAAGAGTACGGTGGCCAGGTACCACACACGATGGACGAGTTACTTGAGCTTCCAGGCGTTGCACGGAAGACGGCAAACGTGGTGCTGGGAAATGCGTTTGATGTCAAGGCCGGTGTTGTGGTTGATACACACGTAGGTCGTTTATCGCATCGGCTCAATCTCACTCAGCAGAAGACGGCAGAAAAGATCGAGCAGGATCTCATTCAGATCGTGCCTAAGAAAGATTGGGTGATCTTTCCTCATCTGATGATCTACCACGGTCGCAAAGTGTGTCGGGCAAGAAATCCAGCGTGTGACGAATGTCAGATCGAGAAGTTCTGCCCATCGTCGTATCTGAAGACAGGCGTGATACCGGGAAGCTGACGTTCGGGCACCGACCGGGGAGACACCACCGGGCTTTGGCCGGTGGTAGATCAACTTCATAGCTACATCGACGAGCGGATACCGCGGACACCACCAGGCCCAAATCTATAATCATCACATGCCTACCGGGGTGTCTGGCATCGCTCGGAACCCGGTGCACGGCACTCGCTGGCGTGGTTCAACCAACATAGCTAGAATGGCGCCGTTCCTTCATCTTGAATCCGAGTTAATTCAACTCGATCGGTTTGCATGACCGTGGGCTTTATTTCGCTTCGTATCGCACTTTATCCAATATCATCGCACCTCAACCTCGCGGGAAAGGAAGCTGCCCCTGAGTGAGCTACCGGTTCCCCTGGCATCGCCTGACCGACGACCAATTACTTGATCTGCGGGTCTGCGATCTTCCCATCAAAATTAAAGGTTCATTCCTCGAGCCACATATCAAGCGGCTTTATAGTGAGCTAAACAATCGTGGTATTCGCTTCAAACCACATGTGTGGCTCTCTGAAGAGTGGTTCTCCCCTGATGGTGTTCCGGGCATTGCGATCCCTTTCTATCTGGCCCATCCGCGACTTATGAAGCTGGAGCGCAAGCAGATGCTGGAAATTGAGGGAGGGAGTGACACCGAATGCATGCGCATCTTGCGCCACGAGGCCGGACATGCACTCGACACCGCTTTCCGATTGCACTTCAAACGACGACATCAACAATTGTTCGGCTCGTTTGCAGAACGTTACCCAGACTTCTACAAGCCAAAACCGAAGAGTCGTAAGTTTGTACTGCACTTACCAGCGTGGTATGCACAGGCTCATCCTGCAGAAGATTTCGCCGAAACCTTTGCGGTGTGGTTGACGCCTCGCTCGCAGTGGCGTCGTCGTTATAAAGGTTGGCCTGCGCTCCGCAAGCTCGAGTACATCGATGAGTTGATGGCAGAGATAGCGGGGACAAAACCACGAAACAAAACGCGGACAAAGGTTGAACCGTTGTCAGCTCTTCGCCTGACGCTGCGTGAACACTATAGACGTAAACGTCAGCGTTACGATTTCGAATGGCCTGCTGTTTACGATCGTGATCTGTATCGAATTTTTTCTGACGAACCGCAAATGCGATCGAAGCCAAGTGCAGCGAGTTTTATTCGCAGCGTGCGACGCGAGGTGCGTCAAATCGTTGCTGAGGGAACTGGCGTGCACCAGTACACGATCGATCATGTGCTTCAAAACATGATCGATCGTTGCAAAGAACTTAAGCTCCGCGTCACAACACCTTCACGCGAAGCCCGTCGTCGTGTAATGATAGTGTTGACAGTGCAAGTAATGAACGTGCTCCATTCGGGTTATCATCGCATAGCCGTATGACCTTTGAGCCACGCAAGAAACTTCGCATTATCGTCCTTGTTCACGAAGACCTCGTGCCTCCCGATTCATTGAATGGTCTATCCGATAAAGAGAAGCTGGAAATAAAAACTGAATTTGACGTCGCCTCAACGTTGAAAAAGATGGGGCACGACGTTTATCCGATCGGTCTTTACAACGAGCTCAACGTGATCGGTAATGCGCTGCTCGAACACAAACCTCACATCGCTTTCAATCTGCTTGAAGAGTTTCATGGCTACCCACTTTACGATCAGCACGTAGTTAGTTATCTCGAGCTAATGAAACAACCCTACACGGGTTGTAATCCGCGAGGGATGACGCTTGCGCATGACAAGGCCCTCACGAAAATGATTCTGTCGTATCACCGCATCCTGGTGCCTAACTTCGCGGTGTTTCCAATGAACCGAAAAGTCCGACGGCCTAAACGTCTGACTTTTCCGCTGCTCGTAAAGTCCATAAGTGAAGAAGGTTCGGTGGGAATCGCACAGGCTTCAATCGTGCACGACGATGAAAAGTTGGCGCAGCGCGTTGAGTTCATTCACACGAAAAACAAAACGGCGGCGATCGCAGAACAATACATCAAGGGCAGAGAAATCTACGTTGGAGTTATCGGCAACCAGAATATCCAGACATATGCGCCGTGGGAGTTGGTGATGGAGAAACTCCCGGAAGGCGCTGAGAACATTGCGACGCTGAAAGTGAAATGGGACCCAACCTATCAGGAGCGAGTTGGAGTTGTGACTCGTGCGGCTGAGTTGACTCCCGAGCAGATGAAGACGCTGGAGCGATTATCGAAGCGCATTTATCGTTACTTGTTTTTGAGTGGCTATGCTCGACTGGATTATCGGATGACAGATGAAGGTCAGTTCTATCTTTTGGAAGCAAACCCAAATCCTCAAATCGCCCACAAAGAAGATTTCGCAGACTCAGCTGAATACAGCGGCGTTCCGTACGATCAACTCCTGCAAAAGATTATTACTGTGGGATTGAATTATGCGGGGCGGGAAATGTAGGGTCTTGAGCTTTGTGCTTAGTCCTTTGTCTTTTGGATCGCATGGACCTATATGACCTCTAGGACCTATACAGTTCCCAGGCACAAAGCACCAGGCACAAAGCACTAAGCTCGCTGTAGCTTGTGATACAGGGTAAGCGTAAAAAGCAGAGTCAACGCCAGAGTCATGGGGCAACACTCCCGAAGTTTTCGTATGGTCTTTTTATACGAACAATCGCGAGTTGATCCCAAAAACATATTGCCGGTCCTAAGTAGAATTCCTTCTGAACGATTCGACCGACCCCAATCAAAAAACAACAAAGGTCAAATGCCAAGGACCAAACCTATAGAACGAAGGCCGTCTTGGTCATATTGACCGCATCCTGTTTTCGTATCGCACAAAAGGCCCACAAACATACGTTATGGACTCCATTAGCGAAACGAAATCGTGACTTCTTTCAGTTCAAGGTGGTCCGGCGCGTAGCGTTTCGTCACGAAACAGTCACATTGCTTGTTGAAGCACCTTTTCGCAGAGGCTAAGATACGCGTGCTTTTAGCGGTGCTCCCTCACTTAGAAATACTAAAACAAAAGCGAAATTAACGAAGGAGAAGGTACTTCCCCGTTTATGGTTTGCCCAAAACTATTCCCTGGAGCATTGATTGCTTTTGTGGTCCTTGGAATTAGCGCTTCAACTGCATTTACTCAAACACGTCAAAGGATTGTTCAGACTGAGCCCAGCGAGGTTTCGTGCTCCATAGATGATCCTGCACTCGTGGCTTCTACTTCGGCAGATGAAGCCAAATCAACCTGGGTAACCAAACCAAAACCGGTTATCGACGTCTCAACGACCAGTAACTCAACTGTTTCGGTGTTGCCAAAGCTTCAACCTTTGCTGATGGCCGCAATTGATGAGCGACTGGGTTCGCCCTATCACTGGGGTTCGACTGGACCGAGAGCCTACGACTGTTCCGGCTTTGTCTGGAGTATCTTTCAGGCAATCGGGATCGATTTCGAACGAGGCAGTGCGCGCACTCTTTTCGCGCGGTTCAATCCACCATCACCTGAGGATACATACAAGTTCGGCACGTTAGTTTTCTTCAATGGCCTTTCGCACGTCGGCGTCGTTGCTGACGAAAAAGGCTTCTATCACGCCTCACGTCATAACGGCGTTATTTACGCTACCTTTGAAGGCTACTGGGGAAAACACATCGACGGTTTTCGTCGAGTGCCACTTCCGGCAGGAAAGATCACGGACTGAAGAATTAAATGTCCGATATGCTTTAGCTTGTCGTGACGTAACAGAGAGGGCCTCTCTGTTACGTCACGACAAGCTAAAGCATATCGGACATTTAATCTTTATTGGGCGGTGGCATGAATCCGGCACGATGTGTGTCGTCACGAGCATCCCATACCACTACGATCTTATCTATAGCGATGTAGCAACTCTTTCCCTCTGCATCGCGAAGATGCAGCACTCCGGTTTCAACCTTAACAACATCTCCACGCAAACTCGCTGAACCGCCACAGTAGACGTCTATGCGTTTGCCGATAAATCTTGAAAGAAAACTTTCCATAATGCCTGGCCTTTTGCGTTAGGTCTTTGGTCTTGGTCACGACGCATCCTGACGAACCTCAAAGACCAGAGGTCAAAGACCTATTTCTTAAACGTTATCTTCACCAGCGGAACTGTCTTCGGATCATCCTGTTGTTCGCGCTCAAAACTCAAGAGATCGTAGTATGCGCAGCGTTTGGTGGTAGGGAAGTCGCGACATGTTGCCGGTCGTGCGTGATAAATAGTGCAACCACGAGTTTCAGTATTGAGGAACTGGCATGATTCTCCGAAAAGAGGATCCTTCTTCCTTCGCAGTATCCTTTCCTTTTCATAAAGCTTCGTGAAGCGTGCGGTCGCCACTTCTTCCGTGACGCCGAAGTGTTTTGCGAGTCTGCGAATGTCTCGAGGCGCTACCTGCACTCTCTCATAAACCGAGCAGCAGTAAGCCGGGCAATCAACGCAATCGTACAACGATTTCTTTCTACCATTCGCGAGCATGTCTCCCATGATCGTTAGTCTTCTCCTGGAAGTTTCTATCGTCTCTTAGATTTCTTGTACTCGGCCAACAACAGCTTCATAAACTCGTCACGTCGATCATAAAGGCGTTTTGTTGTTCGTGACTCGTGACGAGTTAGAGCATAAGCCGTAATCAAAGGAAGCGCCACAGTAGAATCAACGTAACATACAACTGCGTCCGGCAATCTATCAGGATCAACTTTGCCCCACGACACTGCTTCACCCGGCGTTGCGCCCGATAACCCACCCGTATCCGGACGAGCGTCGGTGACTTGCAGGAAATAATCGTGACCGCGTTCGTCAATTCCCAGTACTTCCTGAATCTGCGGTTCAGTTTGGAGCAGAAAGTTCTTTGGCGAGCCGCCGCCCAGAATAAACACCGCTGATTTGCCGCTGGTCTTTTTCTTTGCGACTTTGTCCGCATGTGCGATGCCTCTTTTTGCCGCCAGGACTATCGCGGCAGTTTCGTTAACGTCTAAAGAGGGATCAAATGCGAGCTTGTTGCCCTGGATTGCTTTGGCGGCGACATTCATGCCGATAGATGAATCACCTGGCGACGAAGTGTAAATCGGCACTGCATATTCATAAGCGACAGCTAGCAATGACTTGTCTGAAATCCCTAATTTCAGCTCGCGCTCGTGAACATAACGGCCGCACAAATAGTGAAATTCCGCAGTTGACATCGGCCGTTGGAATTCCGGAGCTTCGATGATTTTGCGGAAGAAGGCGTCGGTATCAAGTAACACCGAGTAGTCAAAAAAGATGTCGTAAATACGAACTACTTCTTCCTTGCGGAGAACGATATCGGAAGTAGTTGCATTGCCGAGGTGCATCGAAAGTCCGATGCCGAAGTGAGTGTCGTGATAAAGGTTCGCTCCCGTCGAAATAATCCAATCCACGAATCCCGCTTTGATCAGTGGAATAAGTGCGGAAATTCCCAGACCCGCAGGGGTAAGCGCGCCGGTAAGCGACAACCCGATCGTAACGTCAGGTTCGAGCATTTTTTGAGTGAATAACTGGCATGCTTCACGAAGGCGGGCAGCGTTGTAAGCAAGAAACGATTCGTCGATAAGATCGGCGGCAGTAATCGCTTTCGAAATAGGAGCGGGATCGATTCGACGGCCGCTTAGGAACTTGCTCTTGTGTTTTTTAAGCATTTAGTTGTGAAAGAATTGATCAGAGCTGAATAGGACCTACAGGACTTATTTGACTTGGAACCTACTAAGATTTTCCAAACACTCCCTACACAAACACTCTTTGTATTTTGAACGCAGGTCGCTTCTGGTCTCATCGTCCAGCTTAATCTCAGCACACCAGCAGCCCTTCAACGACATGCCGCAAACGAAATCTTTGCCGCAGGATTCGCATTTCAAATCTCTGCCGCCAGAGACAATCGCGTTAATAACATTCAGCACTTTACTCATCTTAACTTGCGGTCATCTCCGACGCAGTTTCTTCCTGCGCTCTTGAAACTTTTAACCATCCGATGCGGCGCTCGTCCGCTTCGAGCACTTCAACTTCCAACCCACGAAACTTAAATCGCTCACCAACTGGTGGCACTTTGCCCGATTCGTTAATGACGAGCCCAGCGATCGTCGTGAAATCGTCAGCTTCAATTTCCATGTCGAACAGCCGCTCGATTTTGCCGATCTCAGTTGAACCGAGGACTTCGTACCAACCGTCGCCCGCATCTTTGATGTCCTCAAGTTCCTCGCCGGCAATGTCCTCATCTTCGATCTCACCCACGATCTCTTCGAGAATGTCCTCAACTGTCACTACGCCGCACACACCGCCATACTCGTCGATGACCATTGCGAGTTGCACATGGGCTTTTTGCATCTCTTTCAGAAGTTCATCGACTGGTTTTGTTTCAGGTACGAAATACACCTGACGAATCAACGATCGGATGTTGCTCTCTTCAACGCCTTCTTCCCAGCATTGCAGCAAATCGCGCACGTAGATTATGCCTTCGACGTTATCCATCTGGTCACGATAAACAGGGAGCCGCGAGTATTTCGATTCGAGCATAATGTCGCGAGCCTCACGCACTGATGCAGTTTCAGAAACTGCGACGATATCCGGCCGTGGAGTCATCACTTCGCTGACCCGAGTGTCGCCAAACTCAATGATCGAATGGATCAGCTCACCCTCTTCTTCTTCCAGAATGCCTTCGGCTGCTCCAACGTCAATCAACGCCTGCACACCGCTGACGTCATCGTCTTCCTCCTCTGTCTCATCTTCGACTATCTGCCCTTTGGATTTTGAACGATCAAACAATCGCTGAAAGGGATCGGCGATGAAGGCCATGATTGGAAAGAATGGCCGCACGACAGGCATCAGAAACAAAAGTGTCGCTTCAGGATTTCGCGTAGAGATGAATAAGGGAATGAGTTGTCGGAAAATGCCGGTCAAAATCAGGCCGGCTGCTAATCCAACCAAAACCAAACGTGGATCGGGAAAAAGATACAGCGAAATTGACGTTATCAGGACAGCAACAACCACCAGCAAGATCTGGATCATTGCCGACAGCGCAAAACTAAACCGGGGTCGATATTGAAGTGCCTGTCGCAGAAAGGCGAGGTTGCGGCGCTCAGGCTTATCGCCGTTTTCCCCTATCAAACGGCGCAGGCCCACATCGCTAAGCTGGTCGAAGGCCATCGCGACCGTAGCCAGCACGGAGAGAACGATTAGAAGCAGGAGCGTGAGTCCTATTTCAAGTTGCATCGATGGGGATAAATAGTAAGGGAAATGCGGTTTTTTGTCAGTCTGTGCTGGATTCAGATTGAAGATTTTGTTAGTACTGGAATTAGACCCATAGGACCTATTAGACCTATTCACTACTGACTGACGTGCCAATCAAAATCTTAAATTCCGAGCTTTTTCCTCAACCTCAGTTCCAGCCGGTTCATTTCGCCGTTGTCAGTTTCGTGATCATACCCGGAGAGATGGAGCAGACCGTGCAGTAATAACTGTGCAATCTCTCCATCAAGTGTTAGACCATTTTGTTTTGCTTGTCGCGCTGCGGTTTCAATGGAGATTGCGATATCACCCATGTCGCCGTCACTTGAATCGCCTGGGAATGAGAGCACATCCGTTGCTTTATCGATGCGACGGAACTGTCGATTAAGTCCACGAATCTTTTTGTCAGAAACGAAGGCGACAGTTACTGACGAATCAGCCTTGCCGATGACGTCAAGCATTTTCTCAACACGCTTGATCCAGGGTACGACGTGCAGCTTGCGGATCCTTTGTCGATTGACAACCTCGATCATATTTCAGATTTAGGATTGGTCGATAGGTCCGACGAACTTTTAGTTTGTCGCTGGTGACCGGAACGAGCCTCTACAAAAACTTAATGCCTTGAGATCGACCATCGACAAACTAAAGTTCGTCGGACATCTCTTAAATCCCGGGCGTCTTCTTGCCCTCCTCCTCATAAGCGCGAATGATCAGTTGTACAAGCTTGTGGCGAACCACATCTTTATCTGTGAAGTAGACAAACTCTACACCTTCGAGACCCGATAGAATCCGCTCTGCTTCAATCAGACCGCTGCGTTTTCCGGTCGGCAGATCGACCTGCGTGACGTCGCCGGTGATGACTGCTTTCGAGCCGAAACCGATGCGTGTGAGAAACATCTTCATCTGCTCACTGGTTGTATTTTGCGCTTCATCCAGGATGATGAACGCATCAGACAATGTGCGCCCGCGCATGAATGCCAGCGGCGCAACTTCAATCACGCGTTTCTCGAGCAGTCGCGTTACGCGCTCGTAATCGATCAAATCAAACAACGCGTCGTAGAGTGGACGCAGATATGGATCGACCTTGTCCTGCAAGTCTCCAGGGAGAAACCCAAGCTTCTCTCCCGCCTCAACGGCTGGCCGCGCAAGAACGATCCTGTTCACCTGTTTTTGCATCAGGGCCTGGACTGCCATTGCAACAGCGAGATATGTTTTTCCAGTGCCGGCGACACCGATGCCGAAGACAACATCCTTCTCCTGAATCGCTTGAATGTATCTGCGCTGGTTGGCAGATTTGGGGGCAACTTGTTTCTTTCCCGCTGGATTGAAGCGCGCCTTGGTGAAGTAGTCGCGAAGGCTCAATGCGCGGTCTTCGGCTATCTGGGCGAAAGCCTCGCGCAATTCTTTATCAGTGAAATGTTTGCCTTCCTTGAAGAGGTCTGAGAAGTCCTGGAGTATTCGTTGAACCGTTTCAACGTCGGCCGGATCACCATCAATTGAGACATCCTGACCACGAGCGTCAATACGAACGTCTAACAATGATTCAAGGTACTTAATGTTCTGATCGTGAACACCGAACAGTGTTTCCAGACCCCGAGGTGGTAGTTCAATTTTCTTCAACTGCGCTTAAGTTTCTCCTTCGATGGACAAATATGTGGCAGGAGTTGAGGTTAATTGTAACGTCAGCATATCTCAGTGAATTGCACGCTACTACAAGCTTCACATAGGTGTCAATTTAGTCTCTGGGAGCAAAGCGCAATTCTCATAAGATCAAACTCACGGACTGTCCCACACTGAGCTGACCCGTGCGCGTCACGGTGCCATACGCACCAGCATAGTTCTCGTTGAGACGTATGACAGACTTCATGACGCGTGAGTCTGATTTCGAAGTATCCGGATCCAGATTGATCATAACGCAGCGCAGATCGCGGAGCGTCATACTAACCAGTGGTCCCACTTCCCTGTCGCCAAACACTAGCGCGCCGCCTAACCAACCATCTTCAAGAAATGGTTCCGTTGCGTCTGACTCAATCAGGATGTTTGCTCGAAATCGTCTGGTATCCAGGTTTGTTTGCAGGTCTCGACCAATTGCCGAGATGGTTGCGAGATTGATCACCGACACGCTGGCCTCATCGAAGACGCCGTGCTTGAGTTTCATTAATTCCACAGCGCTTCCCAACTGCGTCGAAATACTCTTTTCCAGCTCCTCGCCTTCCAGTTCGAGGTTAAGACCTTCGGGCGTGCGAACGTGAGTAGGCGTAGGCTCCTCGGCATTCTCTTCAAGCCACAACGGTTGGTACATAAGAAGCTCAGGAAGCCGGCTTGCGCTAAGCCAAGGAAAGCCGCCGTTATCGTTGAGCCGACGAAATGCAAAGCGTCGATCTCCGTTCAGACCGTACCAGCCAAGATAGGCAGACTGCGTTGAGATCCCTGCCATGGACTTGATGGGATACCGAACGAGTTCATGAATATGTCCGATGTGACGAATCATATTGTTTTGCGTCGGTGTATCTTCGAACGGTCCGTCCGAAGCTCATATTACTCAGCGTTTCCCGAATCCCCCAAACTGCCGCTGCGGGATCTTCAAGCCCTCTCTGCAAGAGCGCGGCTAAATGAGTGCGAACCCCTTTCCAGCACAGTGGGATCCGAAGCTTGGAATTCACGTGACTTGAAGTCGCGGC
>JADMIO011054780.1_pt1 | contig 29126 bp, 7 predicted proteins | sample 8958161 | NCBI WGS metagenome assembly JADMIO01 (sample SAMN16585339, study PRJNA669376) | soil metagenome | isolation source: Crop rotation soil | place: USA: Cullars Rotation, Alabama | collected 2011 | reverse complement strand
GCCGGTGGCGACGGCCTGGGCGTGGCGGAATGCTTTGTCGGCGCGGGCGTCGCGGCGGATTTGGGGACGTCGCGCGTGACGCGCGCGACATCGCTCTTCGAGACACGCAACGCCATGTTCGCGCGCATCTTGATGCGGTACGACTCGTCATCTTCGGACGTGATGCGGCCGTGAATCACCTTGCCGCTGTGCAAAAGGAGTTCGTCCGCCGTTCCGACGGCGGGACAAAACAGGAGGCAGGCCAGCGCGATCAGGCGGAGCCGGGCGGTTGTCATTGCTCGAATTTCCTGGGTTCCCTCTCTCCGAAATGTATATCCGCTCCAATATTCAGCGCAAGACGAGAACTGCTTTCGTTGTCCTGCAACGCATAGGCCACGTCGATGTGATAGATGCCGGGATGCGTGCCCTTGGAACCGGACAGCCGGAGCCCGACGCCCACGTCGCTTTTGATGTCGCCGAGGCGGAGCGCTTCCCCCCGCTGCCAGGCGGAACCGGCGTCTCCGAACACCGCCCAGCCGACGTTGACCAGCTGCATGAAATCCATCGTGATCAGCTGGCGGTTCTCCACCGTCGCGATCGCCTTGTTGGCCCCGGCCAGCTCCCGTATGTGATACGCGCGCAGGCCGGTGTTGCCGCCCAGAATGTACTGCGTTTCGGGATCCAGGTTGCGGGAACCGATCCACGCGGCCCGGAGCGTGGCCGTGTTGTCTTCCCGCCAGTCGACCAGGAACGCTTCGGACCGAAGCTGCATCACGCCGTCCTGAAGCCGCTGATCCTCGTAGCGCCCGTCGAGGTCGAGGTGGTTGAACCACACGAAATGCTCACCCCACGCGGCCACCTTCTGCGCCTGAGCCCGGCCGAACAGTCCGTCCCGCGTCGCGCCCAAGCCCTCCAGGGACGGACCGGCTTCCAGGCTGCCTTCGAATCCCATGTTGACGTCCTCCACGCGGTCGAACGTGAACAAATGCGCGTACTTTCGAAACTGGAGATTCTGGAACTCGAATCCCAGCAGCGCCGCGCTCAACACACGGCTCCCCGACGGAAGCGGGAACGGCCCGACGAAATTGACCCGCAGATCGGTGAAGCGGTCCTCCTGCCGCTCATAGGCGAGCGTCACGCGGCGAACGCGGCGCGGCGTGGCCTGCAGCGAGTAGGCGCCGTACACGCGGCCGTCCCGGGTTTCGTGCTGAAAGTGCGCCGCTTCGTCATCCCGGAAAAACAGCCGGTCTTCGTCGTCCAGCACCCGCAGCGCGCCGCCGCCGGCGAAGCGCACGCGGCTCGAATAAAACGGCCGGTCCAGATCGATTTCGTATTCCCGGCCCTTTTCATCCGAGCCGTAGCCGCTGTTCAGCGCCCAGCGAGATCCCGCGAAATGAGGATCGCCGTACGAGGCGCCGGCGGTGCGCCGATCGATGTCCTGAAAAAGGAACGCGCCCACCTCGCGGCCCTCGCCGAGCAGGTTCCGTTCGAGGATTCCGAGCCCGTAATACTGCTGGCCGCCCGCGACCCCGTAGCTTGGTTCGAAGTTCGTGGTGTAGGTGTCCGCCGTCTCGACGGTGACATCGACCGTTCCATCGGCGGCGGTCGCCGTGGAGATTCGAACCATCCGGAAGATGGGCCGGCTGCGCAGCAGACGCTCCGACTCTTCGATCATCGCCGGATCGAGCGGATCCCCTTCCCGAAACAACAGATCTCGCCGGACGAACCGCTCACTGGTGGTGTGGTGGATGGCATCGGCGACTTCATAGAGCCACGGCAGCGACTGCCCTTCGAAAACATCATGGCGATAGACGGAAATGTGACCGATGCGCGGCGCATCCAGCGGGGCCCCGGGCTCCTCGGCGGTCGCGGAGAACGCGGGGATCAGCGTCAGAAAAAGGGCGGTGGCAAAGGAAACGATCGCAAAACGGGCGGGAACGAGCGGGCGGCGGGTCATGACCCATTATAGGTTGAGGAACAGAATGGTTCGGGCAAGAGTATCGTTCCCCCGCCCGCCATCCCCGGCTCCCACCGGGCATCCAACCGTTCCCGGTTGTCCTCCCGACAGCGCGTTTGTCCCGGGCGACGCGAGGGATCCCACTTCTCAGGCGGACCGTGCTGGCATGGGATTCCTCCCTTCGGTCGTCGGAATGACAAAACGAAGGAACTTCCGGGGGCGTTACAGCGCCATCAGGCGGGACAGGATCTTAAGGGCGGTGGCGGGCGTGGGTTCGGCGAGCAGCATCGTGCGCACCTGCTCGACGGCGCCGGAGAAGCCGCGCTCGAACGCTTTCAGCGACATCAGCGCGGCGGGATCGGACGCGTAGGCCAGCGCGCAGGCGCCGTGCCGCTCGTCCCGCGGCGACGAATACACGCCGAACAGGCCGACAAGACGGGACAGCCGCTCGGAGCGGCGTTCGTCTTTTTGAATCAGCGCGTTGACCACGTCCGGCATCCGCCGGACGTCGCTCAACGTGAAAAACGTGAGGCTGTTGGTGGGATCATCGGTCTTCGCGGCATGGAAGAACCGGCCCATCACGTCCGCGGTCGGATCCTTCACGATGCACTGCGGCTGAAAGAACGGAACCCAGTTCACCGAGGTCTTCTTGCCGTGGGCGGCTTCGAGACGATAGACGCAGGCCTGGCCCTTTTCGAACGCGGCGCGCGCCCGCTCGGGAAGATCCCGCCAGCCGTCGGACCGCACGTTGCCGGGAACGATCACGTACAGGCCATCCTTGATCGCCTTGCGGATCTGCAGCAGAAACAGAAAATCAAACAGACCCTGCGCGCTCGAAATGCCCGAGAGACTCGACAGGCGGGTCACATCATCGTCAACCGAGCCGTCGTAGGACCACCAGGGGAACACCGGCTGACCGGCCGGGAGCGACATCATCCAGACCGACATCAGCGGCGCCGCGACGTCGTGATGAACGAACTCCAGGCGGGCGAGATCCTGCCGTTGCAGCGGCGTGGTGCCCGTCCGGTGGCCTGTTCCAAGTCGAATCGTTTCTGCGCTCATGTTGGGTCCCCCTTCAGAACCAAATGTAATGGTCCTGTCACAGGATTGCCATGGGTCGTGCGCAGAGTCACACCGCGAAAAAACGCGGTGTTTTTCGTCGATCGGCGAAACCGTTGCGCGGCCATTGTCTTGGTCCCGTCACAACGCTGGCCAAAAACGGCCCTTTGTCATTCCGGGCGAAACGAGAACTCCCACCCGCCGGAGCAGCCGCGCGAGAAGGAGGCGTAGGTCGCGGGGATGGAAGGACGGCCGGGATCAGGCCTGGATGGCGACGATGGCGGCGGCGCGGAGCTGATCGCCGACGGATTGGTAGAGACTGAGGACCATGACCCGCATGATCGAGTCGATCTGCTGGATCTTGAGTTGACGGGCGGAGAAGAGGACCGTGCGGGAGAATTCCACCCGCACGCCGGTCGCTCGGGACAGAAGGGCGGCGGCCTCGCGGCGCAGTTCCAGCAGGCGCTCCGGCGACAGTTCGAGCGCCCGCTCAAACGCGGCGGCTTCCGTCACGCTCAAACCGACGAGCAGCAGGCGGGACGCGTCGCCTTTCTGCAATTCGTCGAGCACGGCGCGCGCCGCCGCTTCAGCGGAGACCTCTTCGCCGGCGATGTTCAGCCGGACGTTTCCGCGCCGCGCGAATTCAAGATAGCCGCGAATCTTTTCCTTCATCTGTTCGGGCGTCGACAGCACGATGTCGGCCCGCGTGCGCTTCGACTTGAGGGTGGCGTAGGCGTTCCGCACGTATTCCTCAGCGGTCGTCGCCGTGTCGTAGGCCGTCACGGTCTTGCGGTCGCCCAGGTTCATCGTCGCCAGGATGCCGGCGTCGTCGATCGGTCCGACCTGGCGAACATTGGTCTGCGTCATGAAAGCGATGTAGGCCTCGGTGGCCAGTGGGGACGCGGCCATCCGCCCCTGCGACGGCTCGTCGGGAAGTCCCGCGTCGGTGAACGTCACGTCCACGTTGTCCTGACTCAAACGGAAGGTTCGGTTCCGGATCGCATTGAAAATCTGCTGGAGGATGGGCTGAGCGACGCCCGTGGCCACCAGATCCCGCAGCGTGAGGGCCCGTTTGAGCATCGCCACGATCTCTTCGCGCGTCAGCGGCCCGGGCGTCTTGCTGTCGCCGGCCAGGCCCATCGCCTCGAGAATTTCGTGTGGCAGTTTCAGCAGTCCCTCGGCGATTTCGTGGCCCGCGATGCGAAGAACGGCGATGCGCGTGACCTCAGACGGGGTCAGCTTCATGTCGCGCGCCTTCGCATCCGCCCGGACGCGCGCCTCTTCTTCATACAGCGTCTGGGTGGTGACCTGAATCGCGAGCTGGTCTTTTCCATCGACGCTGGCGAGAACGAAACGGTTGGGCGCGCTCAGGCCGGGACGCACGCGCACGGTCACCGAAACCGGCCGGCCAAGAAGATCGGCGGCCAGCGCCGGGCCCTCGACATTGCCGATGTCCGCCGCCGCCGAGGTCGCGTCGTCCGGAATGCCGAGAACGTCCAGCAGGAAGTTCACCGCGGTGCTGCCGGCGTCCAGCACCGGCTGAATGGCGGCCAGCGCCGCGCTGTCTTCGATTTGCCGAACCGCGGGCAATCCGAGCGCCCGCAGATCTTCGACCGCCTGGCGGACCAGACGGCGAATGTCCGCCGCCACGCGTCCGGTCGCGGCCGCGATGCGCTGCTCCACCTGACCCGCCTGGTCCCAGCTCAACATCTGCAGCAGGTTCTTCGCCATTTCGGCGAGGTTGTCAAAATAGGCGATGGCCGGCGCCGGCTGCCGCCGCATCAGCGGACGGAGGCTCTTCAACCTCACCATCAGCCGGGTCATGCCCTTCTGCATGTAAATATTTTCTCCATCCAGGTCGCCGCCCCGAATCTGCGTCCAGTAAGCGCGTTCCGCGAACTGATGGCGGTTATCGGCGGTCACGGCCGGCCGGCGGGCCGTGTGTTCCTGGAACGTGCGTCCGTCCTTGCTCACCAGAAGAATGCCGTTGGGATCGTTGTCGGCAGCGCCCTTTTCGCGAAGAAGCGCGTACACGAATCCATCGCGGTCCGAGACCGCGATCCAGCCCACGGTGAGCTCCGGATGCCGCGCGGCCTGCAACTCCACCTGCGCCTGAATCGCTTCATCGCTCAGGCGCTTCTCGCGGCCTGGGACCGAAATGCCGAGCGCCTCGGCCGCCCAGGGAGGAAGATCCTCACGGTCGATCTGCACGCTGTCCTGCCCCAGCGTGATCCGCCGAACACCGAAGAGGCCTGCGGAAACCGCCACGAGCGCGTACAACGTGTTCTCGCCGAACGCCACCGCCGTGACCTTGTCGAGCGTCTGCGTGCGTCCGCCAGGAAGCGTCACCACCAGCCGGCCATTGGACGGAACGTCGAATTCCATTTGGCCGGGAACGCCGGCAAAGCCAGCGACGTCCCGTTCCAGGTGCCGACGGGCCAGGCCCTGGTCGGTCAATGTTCGTTTGGCCCGGCGGTCGCCCGAGGGCGTCATTCTTTTCGGTGCATCGGCGGCGGACATTCGGGTGACGGTTCCGTCGGCGGCCACGCGCTCATAAATGGTTTCGAATTTGTTGGATGGATCCAGCCGGGCGATCACGTAACCCCGTGCCCCGTCGGACGCCAGGCCCACCACGTTGACGAACGTGATCTTCTTCCCGTGGGCGACGATTCGCACGCGCCCGTCCCGCGCCGCCGTGTTCTGGAACGCGACCTGCGGTCGTTCGCGCGCGGGCAGTGGCCCCTCCGCCTCCTGAATCTCATCGATGCGATCGTCGATGGCGCTGCCGGACAAAATTCGCCCCGTTCGCTCGCTGACGTCCTGGGCCAGGCCGAACGAAATCGCCACGGCCACCGGAAGTTGGTCCGCCGTCACCCGTTCCGCTTCGGCGCCGTCGACGAACCGCGCGTACCACACCACCACTTTTCCATCAATGGTTCGCAAATGCGCCACATACAGGTCACCGTTCGACTCCGCCAGATCGGTCAGGAAGGAAACCTGGCGCGTGCCCATGTTATTGACGGTGACCTTCACGACGCCGTCGGTGTTCTCGGACGGCGTGATGTGAATCCCGCGCAGCGCCCGGCTCATCGCGAACACTTTGTCCTGCAGCGCGTCGACCGGCATCGGTCGCGGCGGTTCGGTCACGGCCGCGGCACCGTCTTTCTTCGTGACGGGCGCGGACGCGGCCCGGCCCGGCTTCGTCCACTTGACCCACTGCACACGGTAGGTCTTCGTGCCGCGTTCCCCGGACGCCGGCGCCGATCGCTCCGCCAGCACGGGCTGCCGCAAATTCGGATCGCCGACGAACTGGACGCCGGGCAGGTAGAGAATGTAAGGACCAAAATAGAGCTGCCATTCGCCGTTCGGCGAACGTTCCGTGAGTTCGTGAAGCGCGGAAATCGTTTCGAACTTGCCCGTCTTCACATCGCCGACAATCACGATCGAATAGGGGTTGTCCTCGGTTCCCATGATCATGAACGCCCGCGAGGTGCCGGGAATCATTCCCAGCCTGGTCGGACGGTACTTTGGATGGTTTGCCGCTTCTCGTTCGAACGCCGTCCGGACGTCGCCCGGCAGCGCGGGCACCTCGATGCCACGGTTCGCGTTGGCGCCGGTCCTGAGCGCTTCCGCGACCTCCGGTGTCGGGCCCTGAAGCGAGACATAGTCCCCCGTCGGCGGGACCAGCGTGTACACGGGCCTGTAGTCGTTTTCGGGCGACAGATGAAGAATCACGAGACCTTTCGGTGTTGCGACAAATCCTTTCACGAAATGCGCGGGCAAGGGCTCTTCGCCGTTGCGATAGATCGTGATCTGCCCATGATCCCCGACTTCGACGGTGATGTCTCTCATCGCGGCGTTGACCACCCTCGCCTGCGCCTCAATGCTCTCACGCGTCATGTACTCGGGACGCTTCGCGGCGGGCGCGGCCTTGGCGCCCTTGGCCGGCGGACGGCTTTCCACCAGCCCCTGGACAAAGTCGGCCTCTTCCGCCTGAAGAAGGTCTCCCATCACCTTCATCAGCTCGTCCCGGTTGCTCGCGGGACGCGGTTTGGCGCTCGTTCCGGCCAGGCCAGCGCGATCCAGGTCGTCGTGAGAAACGCCAAAGAGGCCCTCGGCGATTTCGTGCGCCATGATGTTTTGAATCGCCAGTTCGCGAAGCGCCGCCTCTGAAAATGTTTTTCGTCCGCTGTAGGAGTTCCTGATCTTTTCCATCTCCTCCCTGATCGCTCCCACCGACATGACGATGGAAATTTCGGTCTGCCCGTTGCGCCGTCCGACGATGAATTCCGTGTCGGCTTTCTCGCCATCAAAAATGCGCACCTTTACCTTCGCGTCCGGCCGGCCCAGTTCCCGGGGCATCGCCTCCGCTTCCCGCAGGGCCACCTGGTAATCGGGTTCGTTGGTGACCTCCGTGTAGCCCATGAGACCGGTGATCAGCGTGAGCGCGGGCCCGGCAGCGTTCAAAAGCGTCTGGCGCATCCTGGCCAGGCGCTCGGCCCCGCCCGCGCGCGCCTCGGCGCGCCCGGAGGCGCGCTCTTCTTCCGTCCCGTGGTAGGCTTCGAACTCCTTTTTCATGCGGCCCAGGAAATTGAGAACGGTGTTCAGGACCTCATCTGAAATTCGATGCTTGCCGACGATTTCGATGGCCGTGATCACGACCGCTCCCGAAAACCCATGTTCGGCCGCGATGGTGAGGGCCCGGTTCACAACGTCGTCCGCAATCCCATACCGGGTGGCGATCGCGGCCAACCGCGCCGACAATGCCGCTGCCGGAATCGACGCGGCCGCGGTCGCGGCGAGAAGGCGGGCGATCCAGATGTTCCCGATGTGTTCGGGGTTGTCGGAGTAGCCGTAGGCGGCGGAATCAGATGGTTCCAACGGCGCCACCTCGGCCTGCGAGACCGAGCTTCTTTGATCTTCCGTAAAGGTCGATCCGATCAAGAGCACGCGAACGCGAGCGCCACGCTCAACCGGGGATCCACCTCTGACCCGCATCGTCTCGGGGTCGAACGTGTCGCCATCGATGATTTTGACGTTCAGCTTCGAGCTCTTAAAGGTTGCCTCGCAGGTGTCCCGCAGAAGACGGTACAGGGCCTGCACCGCTTCCCGTTCACCCGGCTTCAACTCTCCGCGGTTCATGAGCCAGACGGAATTGAGAGCCGATACCAGCCGATCAACGAAGAACGTGTCACCCTTGATTCCCTGTGCTTGCCGAAGCTCGGCAATCAAATTGCCCATCTGGGTCTTCCAGGACGGGATAAAGACGTCACCGGCATCGGTGAGGATGACGCGAATGAAATTTTCGAGAATCTCAGCGCGATCGGTGATCCGCTCCTCTCTGTCCTTTCCGAGGACGCCCTGCCGAAAGACATCAACCAGTCTTTTTCGAACATCCTCGTCGTGACGTGCCCAAGGTAAGTAGTCGGCCGTTCTCCTCGTCATCCAGTCGAAGTTATCTTCAGTTTCACGCGCCGCCGGAGCGGGACGATTCGGGGCCATCACGGGCGGGCCCGCGGGGCGAGCCTGACCATTCTCCGCCGCGGCGGGGGATTTGACCGCATTCGCCGCGTCCCGTGTCGCGCTCTTCTTCACAGGGACAACCTGGAGCCTGCTGTCCCAAAAGCTGATGTACCCGGAGCTGACAACGAACCGCGCCTCGGTGCCGTTCTTTAGATCGACCGTGACCCAGACCGGCTTGGACGGGCCGTCTTTGGGCATTTTGTCTTGGGCGCTCGCTTCGGCCCGGATCAAGGCCAGCATCACGCCCGTCAATGTCGCGAAGACATAAGTCTCGGTGTCCGCGACGACAATTCCATTTTCACGCAGAATGTCCCCGATCTTCCGACCGACCCTGGCCCCCTTTGATTCATCCGCCAGCAGCTTGAGGATGCTTCCATCTCGGCGAAGTTCGGAGAGGGCTTTTAAAATCTCAACCGCATAGGCCACGTTCTCAGGAGATTCCGGATTGGCGGCGGCCTGAGCGGCCTTGCTTCTGGCCTCGGCGAGCGCGCGGTCGGCGTCCGCTTTCTTCTGCGCCTCTTCGGTTTTCGTGTTGCGCTGAACCAGCGCCCTGAGCGCGGAATAGCCAAAGAGACGGTTCGACTCCGCCAGCGTGGGCGGATTGGTGACGCGGAACGACCCTTCGGCCTGCAGCGGTGCGTTGCGAAGATAAGAGTCGATGGTGCCGGCAACATAAAACAGGCGGGAATTACCAAGGGCGTTGTACAGATCTTTCTTCATGACCTGAATCTGGTCGGCCGAGGCGCCTTCCTGCCTGGCCTGCTCGAGCCAGGCCGCAATCACTTTGTCAGCGGCCGCAAGCTGGTCGGGGCCAAGGCGTTGGTCCAGAGCGTCCTGCGTCGGTTTGAGTTCGAGGAAGAAGCGTTGGGTCCGCTTGACGTTGTAGACCGGCAGGCCGGCCGTCGCGGCGATGAAATCCGCGTCAGAAATTCCCCACCGACGAGCAACGGCCAGCAGCGTGTCCCACGCAGCGGCCTCGTTGAGCGAGGTGCTGAGCTCCTTGTACAACGCGCTCACGAAGTCGTCCCGTTGCGCCGGCGCGAGTTTCTCCGCGAGATTCGTCGCGGCCTTGACAAATCCGGCAACCACGTCGGCCATCGTCGGCTTTCCGGTCACCCGGGGTGCCACCGGCCTGGGAGCGTTGCGGGTCGCTTTCGGAGCGGCCACGGGGGCCCTGTTTCCGTTCACCGCCGACTCTTTTGAAGAAGGTCCGGCGGACGGGGCGGACGGCGTGACGTCTCCCAGCGAAACTTCCTCGTTCTCCCGTGGTGCGACGAACGGGCCCCGTCGGCTCACCTGAATCTCAACGGTCAGGCCATTGCTTAACCGCACCGTGGCCCAGCCCGATTGGCCGCTGGTTCGAAGAAGTTTCGCCCGGGCGGCGGCCTCCGCGGCCAGCAGCTGAGCGAGTTCCGGGTTCACCACAATCGACTTGCCGTAGGCGACAGCTTCTTCGAGCGCGTTGCCCGTTAAACCAAGCCGCTCGCCGTTCGCCCGAATCAGTTCCGCAAAATTCTGGCCCTGGGACTCAGAATTGCTCAAGAGCTCAACAAGAACCGCGTGGAGGTCGGGTTTGACTCGGGAGAAGATGATCCGAAGCACAGTGAACGCCAGGGTTGCGCCATGCGTCAGGGATTTCACGGTTTGAGTACGGGATCCCGTCGCCCATGACAGAGTCCCGGTGGTGACGCCGGCCAGCGCGCTGAGAGCGTCACGGTTCGTTTCCATCCAGTCGGCCGGGAGCCCGAGAGCGGCCAGTGTTTCCGGCTTCGCGAGCAGATCGAGCAACAACTGATTGTTGTTGGTCCAGTTGGCCTTTCTCAGAAGAAGATCGAGGATCGCAACGCGATCCGAGTGGAGAATTCGAAGTCCGGAGGTTCCAGATTGTTCGCGGTAGGTCCCAGCGTTGTTGCCAGCGGACGCGAACAAGGGAGCCAGAATCGCGAACGCTCGCTCCCCCCGCTCCTGGCTCAGGGTGATCTCGGACTTCGCGAAGGCTTCCCAGGTTCTTCCGTTCGGCCCTTTCCTTCTTTCTTCATCGGCCTTTCGGAGATTTTCGAGCAACGCCTCCAGCGTCGGCGCCGCCGACCCCTGGGAAAGTGTGTTCTGGTCCGCGAATCCGACCTTCAGCAACTGCGCCTCATCAAATTGCCCCACGGCCTTGGCGAGCTCTTTGATGATCACATGCTGGAGGGCCAGGCGCTCGCGCGCCGTCTCATCTCCCGCCTCAGACAAATTCCTGGCCGCCAGGGCGAGCGCCGCCGACGACAGGCGAATCACCACCCGGTTCCCCAGCCGTCTGACAAAGGCAAAATCAGTGGACGGGCCCTCTGATCCGGTATCGACAATTTCAACCTCGATTTGAATGTTCGCCGGAATGTTCAGCAACGCCCGAACGGCGGCGACCTCGTCCCGGACATTGACGCCCCGCGACGTCACCGTCCGCGCCGAGCCGGTGGCCTGCAGCACCGAAGTCAGCAGCAGCGCCAATCCCTTGAACAACTCCGGCGTCATGGCGGCAAAAAGGGCTGCCGAGAGGGGAGAATAATTCAGGCTCTCAAAATCGACCGCTTCTTCACCGTTGAACTTCTCTCGCGCGCGGGCGAGGAAGGCCTGCGCTTCTCTCAGAGCCTCGGCCGCGATCTCCTTCATCGATTGCAGTTGAAGAACCAGATTTTCGAGCGCCGCGATCGGGTTCGATGAGGCCAGAATGGCGCTGATCAGCGCGCGCGGCATTTCGCCAAGGTTGTTGCTGAACGCGGCGATCAAATCCTCGGCGGGGCTGCCGGCGGGCGCCGTGTCGTTGGTGCTGGGCCGCGAGGGGCCGTTCGCGCCGGGGCCACGCGCGCCGGTCGACGGCGCGTTGACACCGTTGGGCGATGCCTGGTCCGCCGGCCCTTGGGCGGGCCGCGCCGCCGGCGGCTTGACCCGGTCCGGCGCGAGCGCGCGGAGCTCGTTCAACAGCTCCGCGGCCGTGGCGGCGGGAGATTGTCCCTCCGCCAGTTGTCCATCGGCGAAGCGGACCTTTCCCCGCAGTTGTGACTCGGAAAGACCCATCGCCGCGCGGGCGACTTCCTTCAGCAGAATGTGCTGAATCGCCAGACGGCGCAGCGCTTCGCCGGTCAGGGTGATTCCACCCTGGCGAAGCGTCTCCTCCACCTGCCGGACGGCGTCGACGGAAAACCGGATGACCACACGGTTTTTCGTTCGGACGGTGAACGCCAGGCGGGGTGATTCTTTCGCATCCAGAAGTTGAGGATAGATGCCCAGGTCATCCGGCAAATTCAACTGCGACAGAACGCTCCGAAGGACGTGATACATCAGGGTTTCGTCCGGAACCTCCTGAACCAGCATTTCGTCCGGAAGGAAGACCGCGATCATCGTCGCAAACTCCGAGAAAATGGGACTCAACGCCGCCGCCAGGGCCGAAGGCCTGACTCTTCGAGTGGTGACAAACACACTGACCGCATTCCAGGCCTGTTCAAATGCGGCGCGTGATCGATATTCGCGAAGCCACCCCGCCAGATGTCGCAGCGACTTCATGGGATCGGACGAGTTCAAAATGGCGGTGGCGATCAGAAGTGGCAGATCGTCCTGGTTGTCAAAAAACGCGGAAATCAATTCAAGTTCCGGCGAGGCTTGATCCGGAACCGCGGTCGCGGATGGCGCGATGGGCGGGGCGCGCGGCGAATTCACAGGATTCCTGGCGGCCGCCGACACTGTGTCCGCGGAAACGATCACCACGGTCCGGTCATCTCTCGGAGGAGCGTTGTTCACCGCCGCTTCGGCCACCGCCCGCATCGTGGTGTGCGCGGCGCGCGCGGCGGCAACGTCCGAAAGAAAGTCCTCGTCGGTGCGGCCCTGCGTGAGGCCGTCGGTGGCAAGAACCAGGAGGTCGCCCTCGTCGAGTTCCTGAACCGTCATGACGACGCGGGGAACGGAGTCTCGTCGAAGGCCGGCCCGGACCGTGTTCTCATTCCGTTTCGGTTGAGCCGCTGCCAGCGCGGCAACGGCTTTCGCGCCCTTCAAAATGGTCGGCTGACCAGGACGCGCGACGAAGTCCGGCACGGTCAAACGCTCACGCGTCTGCCGCCCGGACGCCCCGAGACGACCCACCCGGTAGGCGGCCGAATCGCCCGCGCAGGCGATGAAGGCGATGGGCTTTCTCCCGGGCCGCGGAACAACGATGGCGATCAGCGCGGTGGTCGCGGAGCCCGCTTCATCGGCGTCAGTGGCGCCCGGGTTCAACTCGCCGATCGCCGCGATGGCCGCCGCCAGAGCCTGGTTCATGACGCCGGCCATGTACGTGTTGAGCTCGTCGTCCTCAAGAGTTTGAACGATTGGATTCGAAAGCGCTTCCGTCAGCGCGGCCTGAAGCGCGTCCTGTAGGGCGCGTTTGGCCTGCCTGCTCGCGGCCGCGCCCTTGCTGCGCGAGACCCCGTCGAGCACGGCGGCCACCCGGGCATTCCCGACATTCATTTCAAAGGCGGCATCTTCGTTTTCATCCGCCCCGCGGTTGTTCTTTCCGGCGGAGGCGTGGTTGTTCGGCTGGTTCGCAGAGGTCGTTTGTGCCGGACGCGCCTGTCCGCGGTTGCGGGCCGCCGGGGCCGCGCTTCGTGAGTCGGTCACCGATGGGCCGCCGTTCAGGGATGGGAAAATCTGGTCGATCACCACCTTGAGCCGCACCTTCAGCCCGGCTCGGTCTGGCCGACTCAGCGCTTCGCTGTCGTAGAGAGCCAGCCACATGGTAAGGGTGATTTGATCCTGTTGCCCTTTGATCACGGCCAGAAGAACAGCGTCCATCGCTCTTCCGTGGACCACGGCATCGAGATCCTTCAGCAGCTCCGGATCGGCATATGACTGGCCGAACGCTTCAACGAGAGCGCGCTGCTCGACCGTGAGATTGATCAAAGAGCTCGTCTTCGGCGCCGGAGGCGCCTTCAGCGGGGAGGGACGCAGCCGGTCGGCCCGGGCCGTCAACGCCGCTTTGAATTTCCCCAGCGGAGTCTCGGGGGCAGGCGTTCCGATACCAGCGATGACGCCCTCCAGAGCCGCCATGAGCGCAGGGCCGGCGGCGTTCGTGGCGATGGCGGCGATCAACACGCCGATCGGTTCCGCGAGACCCGGCTTGGCTCGCCGCAGCTTCAGCAGGTTCGGCACCGTGTCTTGCCAGTCGCCCCCATCAAATCCGCGACGCTCGGCCAATTTTTCCAAGAGGAGAAAAAACTCATGCGCGGCTCCTCGTTGCGCGGGGTAGGCATATCCGACGGCGGCTCTCAAATTATCCAGGAGAACGGCGATCTCGGCGTTCGGGGCGCCGCGGTCAACGGCCGCCGCCAGATCAGCAATCGGCGCCGCCAACTGCATGGGTTTGGCCTTCTCAAGCCGCGCCAACATGCGGCTAAAGTCCGCTCCCGATCCCGTTCCTCGCCCCGAGTTCTCTTCCACCCATGCCAGAAACGCGTTCCGCTGCGGGGTCTCCTCACCATCGGCGGACGTTGCGGTGTCTCCAGCGGGGCGACCGCCAGCTGTCGCGCCGACCGTCGACGGTGAACCCGTGTCTCCGGTCGGCGCGGGGGCCGTTTCCACCGCACCGTCGTTCTGAACCGTTTCGGGTGTCGCCGGCAGGACGGGCGACCTGCCCGTCTCATCGGCCGTGAAGTCCGTCGTTGGCGTTTCGCCGCTCTGTCCGGCTGAATCCTCCACCGATGGATCGACGCTTCGCAGGTCATCAAAAACGCTTTTCACGGCCGCGATGGGCGCGGCCAGTGGCCCATGAGAACCACCCGGCTGCAACCGTGTGGCGTTGTCGATGGCAGAGTTGAGATCCTCAATCATCAGCAACCTGTCAACGTCGTCCGCAACGACGGCGGCAAAAAACTGCTCAACCGCCAGCCGGGCGGCGGGCAATGCTGCCACCAGGGCTGCCAGGTCCCTGGCGAAATTTTTCGCGTTGGGGTTGTCAGGGAGGTCGCCCTCGATGCGTTCGAAAAGATCTGAGATCTCGTCTTCGTGGCCCTTTGGAATGAGCGCCCAGAACGCCTCCCCCGCCGCCTGTGCCGTTGGATCGGAACCAGGACTTTCGGCGTCCGGCGATCCGGGAGCGGGCGTCTCGGGTGCGCCGGTGGCGGCGTCTGATTCCGATGGAGCGAACGCTTTGTAAATCCCGGACAGAAGGTTCATGACGCGCTTCCGCGAATCTTCGTTGGGAAACGCCGCTTTCATTTCGGGAGAATTAAGGCGGCGACCAAACGCACGTACCGTCGTTCGTACGTCGCCTCCGTTGGCGATGTCCGCGATAAACTGGGCGATGGCTGGAATGAGCGCTGGAGAAGTGTCCGCCAGACTCAGCAGCTCCTCCCGGAAAAGTGCCTGACCTTGCTCGCTTGCGTTAAAGAAGTCCCGGGCCACGGCAAACTTCGCCCCATCAACGCCCCGCCTCTTTAACTCGGATTTAAGCGTAACCACCGTCTCGGAGGGCGCGCCGGCACCGGCGTCGGTCGTCGGGGAAGCGGCATCGGTGTCCGCGGCCGGTCCCGACGGGGCGGCGCCACCGGCCGCGGAAAGTTCTTCTTTCACCCGCTCCCCAGTCAGTATCACGTCGCCCGAAACCCATTCCTCATCCTCAGGCATCTTGGCTTTCAGGAGGCTGTGAAGCGTGCGTTCATTTCTACTGGCCACCAGAAAAAGACCAAAGAGCTCGTCGTAGGCGCCGCCGCCAAAAGCTACAGAGTACTCCTGCGCAATGCGCGTTATCGGAAGCAACAATTGAGAAATGGCTTTGGCCTGATTTTCATCGGCCTGCTCCAGCGCCTCCGCAACGACATCGAGGGCGGCGACGCCGGCGCCATAGATGCGCCGTCTGACTTTGTCCCGATCGGGCCTGATGGCGCCCTCATCGGCCGTCGCCTTCGTCTTCGCCTCCGTCGCGCTCCTCTGAAGGTTCCCGAACAACGGATCAAGTCCCTTCGATAGCGCGTTCAGTTGAATGAGCTGCGCGACCGTGACCGACGCATCCCGAAATCCCACGCGAACGCTTCCGAGGATGTGACCGACACCCGAGCGCCGCAATGCCGCCGCCGCCGATCCGCTCAGAATCGCTTGGGCCAGCGGTTCCGTCGTCGGATCGGCGAGAATTGACGCCGCCAGAACAAGCTGTCGTTGACGATAGGTGAGCTTCGCCTTGCGAAGGTCTTTCTCCAGGACCCCAAATGGTTTGCTGCGGTTCGTCAAAGCGGAAACCATGGCCTCATGAAACGCCGGCCATCCTGCCTCCGGGTCCGTTGCGGTGTTCATCGCCGTGAGCGTGGCGCGGACCAGCGGTTCACTTCCGTTTCGAATCGCGAGGCCGGCCGCAAGGTAAAAAGCTTCGGCGCTTTCGACGGTTCCCGGCCTGTCCATCGGGCCCAACTCCGCCTTCCTTTCCGCGGAGGCTTTCGCAAAGGCATCGTTAAGGCTTTTGATATCAGAGACGGGTTCCCCGAATTGTCTTCGAATCAGCCCTGAGAAAATTCGCCATAAGGCCGGCACGGCGCGCCAAAGCAGCGCGCCGCCGACCGCGACGACGACCGCGGTCACGAGCACCTTGACCACGAGACCGCCGGAGATCAGCGCGAGCACTGACCACCCCACCGCGCCCAGCAGCACGACGCCCACGCCGGCCACCAGCGCCCAAAAGAGTGCGCGCGGGCTGCGCAGGAACGGGACGACGACGGCGGACACGAACAACGCGCCCACCGCCCACTTGACCGCGATCAGCGCAACCCCGGTCAGAGACATCGCGCCGGGAAGAAACGGAAAAAGGACCACAACGATCAGACCCGTGAGCGCCAGCGCGCCGGAGGCGACAAACGACCAGTGATCGTCAAATCCCGGCCGGTGCTGCGCGTACTCGTTGGTGAAAAAGATCCCGATTCCGGTGGCAGCGATCAAGGGCGCGAGAATCAAAACAACAACCGGAGCCTGAACAAGCCCGGCCAGCAAAACAAAGGAGAAAACCGCGGCCGCGAACGCCGGCAAAGCGATGCCGACCACCGGGTTGATCTCCCTGGTGTATCCCTCCAGGCCAAGAAGATCTTCGTCGACGGCGGCAACGAAGAAGACCACCAGACCGCCCACCAGGCCGCCCACGAGCCACTTCACGAACACAATCCACGCGAAGGTGCCGCCCAGGGTCGCGAAGAAGCCGCCCGCCAGACCGGCAAAAACCAGGACCGCGGCGCCCAGCCCGATGGCCCCCGCCCATTTTCCCGGCGTGAGCGCGTCAACAATTCGCTCTCGCAGCGTGGCCCGTTCCGTGTTGATACGGGGCCCGTCCTCCGCCTCAGCGCCCCCGGACGCGGCCGGCGCCGTCGTCGTCGCGGTGTCCGCTTCCGCGGGCGCGGCCTCCGTGGACGACGTCTCCGCGTCTTCCGCCGCCGACGCGCGGGCGCGCAGCAGACGACGGACCCGCTGAACGCCCCACCGTCCGGCGCTGAGAAGGCCGCGCGCGGCGAAGAAGAGCCCGACCGCGGTCGCGATTCCCGACAGAACTGACGCAATGACGAGGACACCGGTGAGGGCGCCCGTGACCGATGCGGCCACCGCGATGGAAACGGGAACGGCAAGGACGGTCATCGCCATCAGCGCCGCCGGCGGCTTTCGGAACCAGTTGAGAAGTGCCGCCGTATTCGGTTCGGCGTCGCGACCGATGGACATGTCCTGCAACCGTTGCCCCTCTCGCCCTTTCAAAATCAGCCGGAACTCGGAATTCCCCAGCGTCATGTAGGCGGCCAGCGCCAGCGCGAGAATGAGCCCGCCCGCGATGGCCGGGACGATCAGCACAACGACGTGCGTAATGGAAACTGCCAGGATGGCCACCAGCAAGAAGGCCAAACCAAAAATCAACGCGATCGCCGCGAAGAAGATCTCCTGTCCGGCGTAAAGCGTTTGCAAGCTCTTGTTGTTCACACCTTCAATCCGAAGGCGAAGGAAATTGATGCGGGTCGTTCCGGGGGACGCCGTGATTCCATGCCCTCGTTCTTCAAGCAGAAACACGATGGCCGTCGCCGACAGGGAATAAAGGAGGGCCGCGAGAAGGGTCGTGGACAATGAGATGCCTTCGAACAGTGGAAGGGGAGACGCGGGCAGGACGGCAATCGATACGGAGAGCACCGCGAGAACGATGAAGAAGGCGTCAAAAGCCATCTTTCCAGGCGCCTTTTTCCCGGCGGTTCCGAGGGAGGCAGAAATGGCCGCGCGGGAGAAAATCGTGGCGGCCGCCGTCACGGCCGCGCCGACGCCAGAAACGATCCGCAATCGATTCGGATCGGCGCCCCAGAGCGCCATCAGACCAAGGACGAGGGCCGTTACGAGAAAAATAACGGTGGTCAGAAGGATCGCCCGGCGCCACCCCATGTAAGCAGCATCATCTCCTCCCAGTCCGTTGTCGCGGTTGCCCCCCATCAGCCTGAACAGGCTGATCACCCTGGCCTTCCACCGATTGGCACCAACGGTCCGGTTCTCGCGGGTATACGACGACGTCAGCGGGCTCTGCCCCAATGACGACAAGAGCCAGAGTCCCATCCCCCGCAGCCAGCGGCGAAAAGAGGAATCCTCATCCCGGCGATCATCGGAGGCTGTCACCGCGGACCACCGAGACAGATACCGCCACCGAACCGCCGTTGGGCGGCGGGCCGCGTCCTCCGCCGCCGCCCCGCGCGAAACGCGCACCAAGGTAGACGATCAGGGCCACCATGCCCACCACGAACAAAATGACGGCGTTCGCGCTGCCGGTCGCGGCCAGTGCGACGATGCCAGCGGCCACCGAGACGCCGGCGACGACCAGCGAAAGGGTCATTACCCGATTTCGAAGCGTACCGCGGGTCGGTTCGGCACCCGGTCGGCGGGCACCGCCGACAAGGCTGAGCGCCCAGCCCACCAGCGACGCCAGCCCGGACGTCTTTTTCTCGCGCTTTCGGAAAACCAGCACCTGCTCATCGTCGCCGCCCAGGGACGCCACGACCGTGACGTCGGGATCGTTCGCGGGCGCCTCGGGCAACAGCGTCACCTCGGCCGCGCCCCGCTCCGCGTCCACCGGCTGCGGCACGCCGGGATGGGCGACGGCGGTCACCGACCCCTGGACCGTTGGCACCATGTCTCCGGGATGCATCGTGGCGGCTTCGGTGGGAATAAAGAGTTTCTCGCCGGAGAAGATCTCGTCCAGCGGCAGGCGCCCGGCCGCGAGGAAATCCAGGGACGACGGCCCGTCGTTTTGCTTGGTGATCTTCGGAGACAGAACGAGCACGTTGAAATTCTTTTCCTCGAAGAGCGCGGCCAGGCCTTCGGCGTGGAAACCGCCGGCAACCATCACGGCGTGGCGCGCGCCGGATTTTTCAATCGCGGCGGCGAGGTTGTCGGTCATCGCCCGGTTGCGCTTCAGCGCGGCGACGTAGAAGGCGTCGAACGTCGTCCATCGGGGCGCCATGTCGACCAGCGTCGCCGGCCGGCCGCCTCCGAGCGCCGACAGTCGCTCGAGCAGGCGGGCGACGTCCGCGCGGCGCCCTTCATACGCGTGCCATTCCGATTCGATCAGCCCGCGGTTCACCAGTTTCCCGAGCAGGTGATAGTCCCCGATCAACGACAGCAGCGCGCGCTGCGCCTCGGTGGACGCGAGCTGCTTTTGAACCGCGGCCTCGAGCTGGCTGACCTCGACAAAGAGCTTCCGGTGATCGATCGACTCGCTCTTCAGCACATACTGAATGTAGATGTTCATCTCCGGAAAACGGGTGAGCGGCAGCCCGTGACCGGCGGAGAGCGCTTTGATGAAATCGTAGTAGGCGGAGTAGGTGAGCTGGCCCGCGCGGAACTGCACGCTGGCCTCCAGCAGTCCTTTCAGTTCGGCGTCGGACAGTCTGGGGACGAGGTCCGTGAGAAGCTGTTTCCGCTCGGATTCCACCTTGCTGAACTTGAGCGATCCTTCCATCAGCGCCGCGGCGATCAAATTGCGCAGGTTGGGCGCCGTCGCCGGCACGATGGAGTCGAGGTAGACCGCGTACTCGGGCAGGCTCAGCGTGCCCTGTTCGTAGCCGTCCTTCTTCGAATCGAAGCGGACGAGCGCCGCGTCGAAGTGTTTTCTCTTCAGATCCACCAGCTCGCGCCGCAAATCCGAGAGCGCCGCCCGGGCGGACTTCTCAAACGGCACCGCGTCCCGCAGCGCGGCGACGTTGGCCTGATAAAGAGAAAGGGTCTCGGTGCCGACGAGGCTGACCAGCTGCCGTGGCGCGGTCGTCGTGCCGAGGTTGGACATCGCGGCCGCTTCGGCGCCGCTCATCAGGCTCACCGACTCGAGCGCCCAGACCACCTGACGCACGATTCGCTCGTCGGCGCCGCGGTACGGCGCGAGATCGATGGGACCGGCGGCCGCGCCCTCGAGTCCCACCAGCAGGCGTTCGCCTTTGCTCTCCGCTTCGCGTCCCAGAGATTCGATGACGCCGCCAATGTGGTGCTGCGCTTCGTTGTGGAGGTGGGCGTCCTGCACCATGACGACCGTCGGCCGGGACGGGCCGGCGGACAGCTTCGCGGTCTGAATCGTGGCGAACGGCGTGACCGCGGTCTGAATCCACTCGGGAACCTGGCCCTTCAAATCAAGGCGGGCCAGCCCCGCGGCGGCGGTCTTGATGCTGCTGCCGGAAACGACCGGATTGGACACCGTCGGCAGGGAGGCGAGAAGATCGCCGGACGCAGCCGATCTGGGCGACCGCGCGGTCTCCGCGTCGGGCGTCGATTTCAGCGCGCGCCGCCGGTCGGCCCACATGCTGCTTTCGGCGGCCGAGACGAGCGCCGGCTCCAGGGACAATACCCCTGCCAGAACGGCCGCAATCGCGGCGCGAGCGAGTTTTAACCGGGTCGGATTCATGGGAAACCGTTTCATTATGGGCCCCTTCTCGGGGCTCTGCCAGAGGATAGGGAGGGTGGATTAACTTCTCATGAAGTCTGTGTGAAGAACTGGTAACAGAGTTGAAAACGGGGGAAGGAGACGAAGGCAACGCGAAAGCGGGGAACGGCCTGAAAACAAGGAGTGAATTCGCCGGAACAACGCCGCCGGCATTCCGGTCGTCATTCCCGCGAAAGCGGGAATCCAGTTCGCGGGTGGGCGCCCACAATGTTGCGCTCATGCCCGAGGCGCGATTCGCCTGGGTCTGGATTCCCGCGTGCGCGGGAATGACGGAACGGCGAATTCCCGAACTCGGGCCGTGTCAGAGTCGTCATTTCAGGGTCGTCATTCCCGCGAAAGCGGGAATCCAGTTCGCGGGTGGGCGCCCACAATGTTGCGCTCATGCCCGAGGCGCGATTCGCCTGGGTCTGGATTCCCGCGTGCGCGGGAATGACGGAACGGCGAATTCCCGAACTCGGGCCGTGTCAGAGTCGTCATTCGGCGGCGTACGGGAATGACACCAGAAACGGGGTCGGCTTCTCCTGAAAAACGAACCCCGGCGGGTCCCAAAGGACACCGCCGGGGTTCCGGGCTTCACTCCTGTACCTTCAATGATTTAAGTCATCGCGGGTACGGCACCGGCATCAATCAGAGATCAATGGCCGGCGCCGAGGGCTCGTCAGGAGCAGCCCGAAGTGGCTCCGCAGGTATCGCACTTGAGGCAGGTGCCGTTGCGCACCATGGTGAACTGGCCGCACTCGCGGCACGCGTCCCCCTCGTAACCCTTCATGCGGGCTTCCTGCATTTTTCGAATGTCCTTGCCGGGCCGCGGTTGCGCGGACAGCGCCACCGGGACGGCGACCGACTGCGCGATGCCGGCAGCGGCGGTAGAGGCGGCCGCGGCGGACAAACGCGGCGTCACCGGGACTTCGTTGACAATGGCGGGCTTGGAAATGTCGAGCTTCGGCAAATGCGCGGCGTCGACATGATCGGAATGCGGCTGGGAGAACTTGAACGGCGACGGCTCCGCGTACGGAACCACGCGCTCGAACATCACCTCTTCGCTCTCGAACTCGGCCGGCTGCGTGACCGAGTCGGACCGAAGATCTTCGAGCTGAACCTGCGCGAGGTCCTGCCGGTCCAGATAGGTGATCGCCAGCTCGCGGAAGATGTAGTCGATCAGCGACGTGGACATCTTGATGCGCGGATTGCCGGACACCATGCCGTTCGGCTCGAAGCGGGTGAACACGAAGGCTTCGACGAACTCCTCCAGCGGAACGCCGTGCTGGAGGCCGAGCGACACCGCGATCGCGAAGCAGTTCATCAGGCTCCGGAAGGCCGCGCCTTCCTTGTGCATGTCGAGGAACAGCTCGCCGATGTTTCCATCCTCGTACTCGCCGGTGCGGATGTAGACGGTGTGGCCGCCGATCTTCGCCTTCTGCGTGTAGCCGGCCCGGCGGTCCGGGAGGCGGCGGCGCTTGGCAATGTAGCGATGAACGATTTTCTCGGCCATCTGGAGCGGCGTGGAGACCGACGCGTTCTCCGTGGCCGCCGCCGGCGCGCTGTCCCCGTCGCTGGAATCCGAGGTCGCGTTCAACGGCTGGCTCAGCTTGGATCCGTCCCGGTACAGGGCGTTCGCCTTGAGCATGAACTTCCAGGACTGGAGATACGCTTCCTTGATTTCCTCGACGCTGGCTTCGTTCGGGAAGTTGATCGTCTTCGAGATCGCGCCCGAGATGAACGGCTGGGCCGCGGCCATCGCGCGGACGTGCGCCATCGGGGCGATGAACCGCGTTCCCTTGGCGCCGCATTTGTTCGCGCAGTCGAACACCGACAGGTGCTCTTCCTTTAAGAAGGGCGCGCCCTCGACCGTCATCGCGCCACAGACGTAGATGTTCGCTTCGTTGATCTGATCGCCCGAGAAACCGAGGTACTTCAGCATGTTGAAGTGCCAGTCGTTCAACTGCGACTCCGGAATGTTCAGCGTCTTCGTGCAGAAGTCCTCACCGAGCGTGAACTTGTTGAACACGAAGTTGACGTCGAACGCCTGCGGAAGCGCCTTTTCGATCTTCTCCAGAACCTCGTCCGTGAAGCCTTTTAACCGGAGCGAGGCCGGATTGATGTGCGGGCAGCCCTGCAGCGTGCCGGCGCCGCGGGTGTACTTCACGATCGCCTCGATCTGCGGGGTCGAGTAGCCGAGCTTGCGAAGCGCCGGCGGAATCGAGCTGTTGATGATCTTGAAGTATCCGCCACCGGCCAGTTTCTTGAACTTCACGAGCGCGAAGTCCGGCTCGATGCCGGTGGTGTCGCAGTCCATCACGAGACCGATGGTGCCGGTGGGCGCGATCACGGTGACCTGCGCGTTCCGGTAACCGAACTGCGTTCCGAGGTCCAGCGCGCGGTCGGCGTCCTCGCGGGCGGCCTTCAGCAGGTCGGCCGGGCAGAACTCCGGATCCAGCGTCATCGGAGGAATGCTCAGCCCCTCGTACTCGCTCGGCGCGGCGCTGTAGGCGGCGCGGCGGTGGTTGCGGACCACGCGCAGCATGTGCGCGGCATTCGCCTGATAGCGCGGGAACGGGCCTTTCACGCCGGCGATTTCCGCGGACGTCGCGTAGGACGTCATGTGCATGATCGCGGTGAGCGCGCCGCAGATGGCGAGCGCTTCCTTCGAGTCGTAGGCGATGCCGTTCACCATCAGGTAGGCGCCGAGGTTCGCGTAGCCAAGACCGAGCGTGCGGTAGTCGTACGATTTGCGCGCGATCGGTTCCGACGGAAACTGCGCCATCAGCACGCTGATCTCGAGCGTAACGGTCCACAGCCGGGAGGCGTGGCGGTAGGCGTTGATGTCGAACCGGCCCGACGCCTCGTCATGAAACTTCATCAGGTTCATCGACGCCAGGTTGCAGGCGGTGTCGTCGAGGAACATGTACTCCGAGCACGGGTTGGAGGCGTTGATGCGGCCGTCCTCCGGGCAGGTGTGCCATTCGTTGATCGTCGTGTCGAACTGGAGGCCCGGATCGGCGCAGGACCAGGCGGCGTAGGAAATGTCTTCCCACATCTGCGTCGCGGAAACCTTCTTCGCGGCGCGCGGCGTTCGGCCTTCGCGGGCGGCCTTTTCCTTCTCCGTCCGCCAGACCAGCTGCCAGTCGCCGCCGTTCTGAACCGCTTCCATGAACTCGTTGGTCACGCGAAGAGAGTTGTTGGAGTTCTGACCGGACACCGTCACGTAGGCGTCCGAGTTCCAGTCGGTGTTGTACACGGGGAACTTGAGGCCGGTGACGCCCTGCTTGGCCAGCGCCAGCGCCCGCTCGACGTAATTGGCGGGAACGCAGGCGGTCGCGGCGGCCTTGATGGCGGCCGACAGGCGCGTGTTCTTGCGGCGGTCGAACTTCTCCGCCGGTTCCGCCCAGCCGTGGGCGGCCTTCACGATTTCATTCAAATGCTTTTCGCAGAGTTTCGAGCCGGTCACGAGCGCGGCGACCTTCTGCTCTTCAAGCACCTTCCAGTTGATGTATTCCTCGACGTCCGGGTGATCCACGTCCAGCGTCACCATCTTGGCGGCGCGGCGGGTGGTTCCCCCCGACTTGATCGCGCCGGCGGCGCGGTCGCCGATCTTGAGAAAGGACATCAGACCCGACGACTTTCCTCCGCCGGAGAGCGGCTCTCCGGCGCCGCGAAGCGCCGAGAAGTTGGAGCCGGTTCCCGATCCGTACTTGAAGATGCGCGCCTCGCGGACCCACAGGTCCATGATGCCGCCCTCGTTCACGAGGTCGTCGGACACGGACTGGATGAAGCAGGCGTGCGGCTGCGGGTGTTCGTAGGCGTTGCTGGAACGCTGCATTTCGCCGGTGATCGGATCGACGAAGTAGTGTCCCTGCGCGGGACCGGTGATGCCGTACGCCCAGTGAAGGCCGGTGTTGAACCACTGCGGCGAGTTCGGCGCCGCGATCTGTCGGGCCAGCATCGTCATCATTTCCGCGTAATAGGCGCGGGCGTCGTCTTCGCTGGCGAAATAGCCGTGCTTGAAGCCCCAGTAAGTCCAGCAACCGGCGAGACGGTGGAACACCTGCGCCGAGTCGGTCTCACCAACGACGCGCTTGTCCGCCGGCAGCGCGGCCAGCGCCGCGTCGTCCGCCACCGACCGCTGCAGCCACTGCGGAATGCCCGGCTCGGCGACTTTCTTCAGAGCGGCCGAAACGCCGGCGCGCCGGAAATATTTCTGGGCGATGATGTCCACCGCCACCTGGGACCACCCTTTTGGCGCCCGAACGTTTTCCATTTTGAACACCACCGACCCGTCCGGGTTGGTGATGGAGGAGGTTCGGAACTCCCACTCGAGCGCGGCCAACGGGTCCGCGGCGTTTTTGCTGAAAAGGCTCGAGATTCGGAGACCTTTGATGTTGTGCGGTTTGCCGTTGTTTGTCAGGGTGTTTTGCATCGGTTTACCTCGGCTTTTTTCGTCTTACTACACCGCCTGTAGGGGCAGGGTGAGGTTGTACCACAAGCGGTAGGTGACGTGTCAACTTTGATTTTCGCTAGGAAAAATCGCGTTTCTCAGAGGGAAAAACGAGTTTTTCTGCGGGTTGCGCAACGCTCCCGCCAAATCGGACGTAACAGGTCCATGTGCTATACTTCGCGCGGCAAAATTGACGTTTTCCGGCCGCGACCCCTCCACGCCGCGCCCGATGCCGACAGGCCCCTTCCGGCAAGGGGCCTTAACCGTCCGAAGCGGCTTCTCGGCCGCCAACCGGGCAAGAACAGGGAGAATCCACACCCCTCATGAACAGTCCTCTCCGGCCGCGCCACTGGGTGGCGATCGGCTTAGGTCTCTCCGCGTGCGTCGCCCTTTCGTTTCTGTTCATGCAGGGAGAAGTCGCCCCCCGTTTCTCCGGACCGCCCGAACCCGAGGTCATCGTGACGACCGGCACCGTGAAGCCCGGCGACGTGTTCGCGTTGATGCTTCAGCGCAGCGGCGTGCCGGCAATGCAGATCGGATCGGTCCAGAAAGCGATGTCCCGCCTCTACGACCTGCGGAAAATTCAGCCCGGACACGCCTACGAGGTCATTTTCTCGACGGACGGCGTGTTTCAGAAATTCATTTATCGCACCGATCCCATCAACGCCTACAGCGTGGTGCGCAGCACCGAGAATCAGTTCACCGCCGGCCACGACACGACCGAAACCGTCTGGGTGGAAAAGCGCGTTTCGGGAAAAATCACCGAGAACATGTACAAGGACCTGATGAAGCAGGGGTACGACGAAACCTTCGTCGCCAACCTGGTCGCGGACCTTGGAGACAACATTTTCGGATGGCGCATCGACTTCTTCACGGAACAGCGCCCGGGCGACACGTTCGAGGTCTTGATGGAACAGGAATTTCCCGTCGGAGGCGACAAGCCGCTCTGGAACGGCCGCGGCCGCATTCTGGCGGCCCGCTACAACGGCAGCGCGACGAAGATGAAGGAAAACGTGGCCGTGCGGTTCATCGAACCGGGACAGAAACGGCCCGACTACTACGATGAAAACGGCGGCGCCGTGCGGCGGGCGTTCCTCCGCGCGCCGTTCACCCACGGCGCCTTTCGCGTGTCGTCCGGATTCAACAAACACCGCTTTCATCCGATCCTGCGCGTCTACCGGCCTCACCACGGCACCGACTACGCGGCCGCCGTGGGAACGCCGGTCGCCGCGATCGGCAAGGGCGTCGTGGTTCGGGCCGAGTGGTACAAGGGATACGGAAATTGCGTCGACGTGCGCCACAACAGCCGCTACACCTCGCGCTACGGCCACCTGTCCAAAATCGCGGTGCGCCGCGGGCAGAGCATCGCGCAGGGGCAGTACATCGGCCGCGTCGGGAACACTGGACTCTCGACGGGACCCCACCTACACTTCGAAATGCTCGTGGACGGCACCCAGCGCAACTTTCTGACGATGAGTTTTCCGGCCGCCGCGTCCGTCGCGACGCCGCACATGGCCGAATTCCGCCAGCAGAGAGACGAAATTCTCGCCCGCCTGGACAGCGACAAGAACAAACTGACGATGAACGTGACCCGCAAATGAGGCCGTGGCGTCGAAACGCCACGCGCGCGGCCATGGTGGCCGCCGCGATGGCCACGCTGTCCATGCCCGCCGCCGCCGAGCCGCTGGAGCGGGTCCGGATGGCGTCCGGCCGCACCGTTTCCGCTCTTCCCGGTCAGGTAATTGTCCGCTACCGTCCCGGCGCCGCCCGCGTCGGCGCCGGCCGCATGACCGCGCTGGGCGCCGCCACGCGGCGCAGCATTCCGGCGCTCAACATGGACCTTGTCACCGTGCCGCCGGGCCACACGGTCGAGACGTTCCTGGCGCGCCTTCGCAACGACGCCAATGTGGAGTTCGCCGAGCCGAACGTGGTGATGCACGCGCTGGCTTTTCCCGACACCAAACCGAACGACGCGAAATTCGACAGCCAGTACGCGCTCGGCTACAGCACCGCGACGTTTCCGGCCAGCATCAACGTGAAAGACGCCTGGAAAATCACCACCGGAAGCCCGACCGTGGTGGTCGCCGTGGTGGACACCGGCGCCAACCTCAGCAATCCGGACTTCGATTCGGGGTCGTTCGCGCAGGGCGCGACCATCGAGATCGACTGGCTCGGCGACGGCGACTGCACGGACACGCCGTCGTCGGACCCGAACGATCCCAACTATGCGCTGCGCGGCGTGGGCCCGGACCAGTGCGCCAACAGCACGCCCGAGGACGACAACAACGTCAATCCGCGCACCGGCGCCGTCGATCCGAACCCCACCTATCACGGAACCCGCGTGTCCGGGCTGATCGGCGCGACGGCCAACAATGGCCTGGGCATCGCCGGCATCGCGCCCGAGTGCCGCATCATGCCGGTGAAAGTGCTGAACTCCTGGGGCTCAGGAACCCTTTTTTCCATCGCGGAAGGCATCACCTGGGCGGCCGACCACGGCGCATCGGTGATTAATCTCAGTCTCGGTGACGAAAACGACGATCCCACCGGAACCGTGGAAGTGGCCGTCGCGCATGCGCTCGGGCTGAACTGCGTGATCGTCGCCGCCGCGGGCAACAGCGGCAACTCGACCAATGTGAATTTCCCCGCCGCGATTTCGGGCGTCGTCGCGGTCGGCGCCATCGACCAGACCGCCGCGCTGTCCGCCATCTCGGCCACCGGAAAGCAGCTTGACCTCGTGGCGCCCGGCGTCGACATCCAGGCCTCGGTGCCGGCCAGTGTTGAGCCGGTGGACCTTTCCAACACCAAATCCGGCACCTCGTTTTCCGCTCCGATGGTGTCGGCCGTGGCCGCGTTGATCCGGTCCATTCGTCCGACCACGTCCTGGAGCCAGGTCGTGCAGTACATCGACTTCACGGCGACCGACTCCGGCGCGTCCGGCTTCGACACCAGCTATGGGTTCGGCCGCCTGAACGCCGGCGCGGCCGTCGAGGCCGCGCGCGACGGGCGGACGTTTTTCAGCAATCCCGCCTCACCCGGAGACACGTTTCCCTACCCGAATCCCTTTCATCCCGGCAACGGGCAGACCGTGACGATCTCGCTGCCGTCCAGCCTGGGCAGCCAGGGCATTGAGATCGACATTCGGAACATCGCCGGCGAGAAAATCCGGACCATTTCCGGCACCAATGTGTGGGACGGATCCACCGACGGCGGCGGAACGGCGGCGTCCGGCCTGTACTTCTATGTCGCGCGGACGTCGTCCGGCGAAGCGAAGGGCAAGCTGACGCTGATCAAATGAGACGATTCCTGTCGCTTGCTTCGGCCGCGCTACTGGCGGCGTCTCCGGTAATGGCCGGCGGCGCCGGTTCCACCGGTGCTCCCTTTCTCAAGGTCCCGATCAACGGACGCGCGGTCGGCATGGCCGGCGCGTTCACGTCGGTCAACGGAGATCTGACGTCGATGGAATACAATCCCGCGGGTCTGTCGGGCCTTCCGCGGGTCGACATCGGGCTCACCTACATCGACTACGTTCAGGACACGTCTTTCCAGTCCGCGGGCATCGCCACGCCCATCGGGCGCGCCGCGCCCGGTGACAACCGCGACCGGCGGCCCGTGATCGGCTTTCAGTTCCGCCAGTTCTCCGCCGACGATGACGCCCGAAGCGAGCTGGGCGTGAAGACCGGCTCCATCAACATCCGCGATCAGCTTTTTCACCTCGCGCTGAGCCTGCCCCTGGCGGACACGCTGGCGCTGGGCGCGGCCGGCAAATACGTGTCGCGAACGCTCGAGAGTGAAAGCACCTCCGGATTTTCCGGCGATGCCGGCCTGCTGTGGCACGCGCCCCGCCAGTTCACGCTGGGCGCCTCCGTTCTCAACGCCGGGCCGGCGACCGCCTTCATCTCTGAAAAGGATCCGACGCCCCTGCTGGTGCGGATAGGCGCCTCGCGTCCGTTCGGGCCCGCGCTGGTCGCGGCCGACGTCACGCGAGGCCGGGACAGCGTGACCCGGCTGGCCGGAGGGGCGGAATTCCGCCTGGGACGCTTCGTCCGGCTGCGCGGCGGCGCGTTCCAGCAGACCGGCGATCTGGGCTTCTCGGCGGGCCTTGGCGTGATGCTTCCCGGACCGCTGAAATCGCCGCCGTCGGCCCGTCGCCGGGGCAGTGTTCCGCCGCTCACCGCGGCCGCGATGGCGCCGACGGCGGATTTTGTCTTCAACGAACGGCGCGCCGCGGATCTGCTCGA
>JADMIO010976166.1_pt1 | contig 29134 bp, 27 predicted proteins | sample 8958161 | NCBI WGS metagenome assembly JADMIO01 (sample SAMN16585339, study PRJNA669376) | soil metagenome | isolation source: Crop rotation soil | place: USA: Cullars Rotation, Alabama | collected 2011 | reverse complement strand
CCTTCTTTCTCCTCCCCAGCGGCTGCATAAAAAGTAAACCGGTACAAGCGCAAGCTCCCAAAAGAAATAAAACACCAATGCATCCATCGCACAAAACACACCCATCAACCCTGATTGTGATAATAACATCAAACCATAGAATGCAGCAGCGTTTTTATAGCTCTTTTTATAGGTTGCAATAAAAATAATAGGGAAAGCAATGGCAGTAAGCAATGTAAGCATGTATCCCATGCCATCAAGGTTGATGTTAAAACTGCTGCCAAAATATTTTAACCAATAATAACTGGTGCCTGACAATGCTCTATAATAAGGATATTTTGTAAGAATAACGCTTACAGCAGAAATGCAAAGTGTAATAATAGCTGCAAATAATGACCATGCTTTTACACTCTTCTCATTCTTTAATGTAAACGTTATCAGCCCCGCTATTAACGGGAACCAGATCAATAATTCTGCGAACGTTATGACTACATTTCTTGGATCCATACCTGCGTATTACAAAAACAATTGAACAATAAATAAAATTAAAATACCCAGCACCATCATCAACACATAAGCACCAACCTGGCCGCTTTGCAACAAACGTATTTGGCGGCTGCTGTAATTCACCGCTTTTCCAACACCATTCACTATTCCATCGATGCCTTTTCTTTCTACAATATTGGTAAAGAATTTTCCGATAGATAAAACTGGTTTTACAATGATGCTGTTATACAATTCATCAACATACCATTTGTTCGCCAGCACTTTGCCCAATCCCTTTTCTTCCGCATCTGTTTTTTGATACTTGCTGAATTTATTCCAAGCATATAGCATTGCGGCAAATGCAAATACTACTGAAGCTCCCATTAATAAATATTCTTTACTATGCGACAATTCATGCTTTTTTAACAATGCATTGCTCGGTGCAAAAATTGGTTCTAAGAATGCTTCCAACCTATGCCCGCCATGAACAAATATTTCCGGTATTCCGATCCATCCACCAACAACAGCCAATATTGCTAATATCACTAAAGGAATAGTGATTGCTTTCGGGCTTTCATGTAAATGATGTTCCTGTTCATGTGTGCCACGAAATTTTCCAAGGAAGGTCATTCCATACAAACGGAACATATAATAAGCTGTCATACATGCACCAATAACACCAATACCCCAAAGTATTGGATTGTTTGCATACGCTGCAGCTAAAATTTCATCTTTAGAAAAGAAACCAGAGAATGGCGGCATTCCAGCAATCGCCAAACATCCTAATAAGAAAGTAATGTGCGTAATGCTCATGTGTTTTTTCAATCCACCCATGCTACGCATATCCTGTTCGCCGCCCATTGCATGTATAACACTACCTGCACCCAAGAACAACAATGCTTTGAAGAACGCATGCGTCATTACATGAAACACAGCGCCGGTGTAAGCACCAACGCCAAGGCCTAAAAACATATATCCCAACTGGCTGACTGTAGAGTAAGCCAATACTTTTTTAATATCGTTTTGTTTTAGTGCAATTGTTGCAGCTAAGATTGCTGTTGCCAAACCAACGATTGCTATCACACACATAGTTGTTGGCGCCATAGTGAACATCACGTTGCTACGGGCAATCATATAGATACCTGCGGTAACCATCGTTGCAGCATGTATCAATGCACTCACTGGTGTAGGGCCAGCCATCGCATCAGGTAACCAGGTATATAAAGGTATCTGTGCGCTTTTACCAGTTGCGCCTACAAACAATAATAAAGTGATACCAGTAATATCGAAGGTTGATAATTTAGATATTCCTGCAAAAACAGTTTGATAATCTACCGAACCAACTTTTGCGATCAACCAAAACACAGCTAATAAAAATCCAAGGTCGCCAATACGGTTCATCACAAATGCTTTCTTTGCAGCATTGGTGTATTCATTATTCTTAAACCAAAACCCGATCAATAAATAAGAACATAATCCTACACCTTCCCAACCAATGAACATGATCACAAAGTTTCCTCCCATTACCAACAGCAACATGGAAAAAACAAAGAGGTTGAGATAACAGAAATATTTTGCAAAATCTTTTGGCTCTTCATCGTGCATGTAAGAAGTGGAATAAACATGTATCAAAAAGCCAACGCCTGTGATAATTAATAAAAAGAGAGAAGACAATTGATCCACTTGAAAATCAAAACCGATCTTAAGCGCTGTGATATTGATAAAATCGAAATAATGTATATCAGCAGTATGCCCTTGCTTCACCTGAAAAAAAACCAACAGGCTGATAACAAACGATGCCAATATAACACCGCTGCCGATGATGCCGGCCATTCCTTTCGAAACCGATTTCCTGCCAAGCCCATTGATCAAAAAACCGATCAGCGGCAAAACAGGAATCAACCAAACCAATTGTAAAACATTGTTCATAATTCAATATCAGACAACGGACAACAGACGACAGACAACGGAAATCAGTGGTCTGTGGTCAGTCGCCTGTCGTCAATTCTTTAACCGATTTAAAAAATTCACATCCACCGAATGTACATTTCGATACATCATAACAATAATAGCCAAGCCCACACTAACTTCTGCTGCTGCTACAACCATTATAAAAAATACAAAGATCTGTGCATCGCTAATCGCTGAAGCCGGAGGCACCCCAACAATATTTGCTGCATGCATCTTTGAAAATGCAACCAGCAATAGGTTCACTGCATTCAACATCAATTCAATGCACATGAATATGATAATGGCATTACGGCGTGTCAACACACCTACAATACCGATGCAGAACAACGCTACTGCCAAACCTATGTACCATTTTATTTCCATACTCCTTATTAAGGTTATTACACTAATTAAAACGGATTACACGAATTAATGAATTTTTAGAATTAGTGTAATTCGTAAAAATCCGTGTAATAAAATTTATTGTTCTTTTTTCCCTATCACCACCGCTCCTATCATCGCACTTAAAAACAACACACTGCTTATTTCAAAAGGCACTACATAATCATTGAATAATACCCTGCCTAATGTTTTTATCAAACCTTGATCGCCACCTGCCATTTGCACTATGTGCATCGATTCATCAGATCTTTTCAACGCAGCTGTTATCAATAAGAATAACAAACCGCCTGATATCAACCCTGCAAATTGCACCATCCTGTTGCGCTGTGGCTCTGAATCTGAATTTAAGTTCATCAACATCACCACAAAAAGGAACAACACCATGATTGCGCCAGCGTAAACAATAATATTTACAATAGCGAGGAATTGTGCATTTAATAAAATATAATGGCCGGAGATTGCAAAAAAAGTAACGATAAGATATAATATACTATGTACAGGTTTTTTAGTGGTGATCACCATTAATGCACTACCCAAAGCCAGTGCGCTTAAAAACCAAAACATTATTTCTGTGATGCTCATTTAATAAGTCAATTAGTGTTCAGTAACCTTAGCTTTCTGTTGTTGTTTTCTTCGCCCTGTTGCCCAATGCTTTTTTATACGCTTCGGGTTGTTCAATCGGATGCGGTATCAATAATTCCTCTTTGCCGTAAATAAATTGTTTGCGTTGATAATCTGCCGGAGCAAATGTTTCGCTTAAATAAATTGCATCTTTCGGACAAGCCTCTTCACACAATCCACAGAAAATGCAGCGCAACATATTGATCTCATATTTAGCCGCATATTTTTCTTCCCTGTACAAATCCTCTTCACCAACCTGCCTTTCTGCTGCTTCCATAGTAATGGCTTCTGCAGGACAAGCAACAGCACACAATCCGCATGCAGTGCAGTTTTCACGCCCTTCTGCATCTCTGTTCAAAATATGTAATCCACGAAACACCGGGCTGAAAGGCCTTGTCTTTTCAGGATAATTTATCGTTGGCTTCTTTTTAAAAATGTGCATGAACGTGATGAACATGCCCTTGAAGATAGCAGGCAAGTACAATCTCTCCATAAAGCTCAACGGCTTACGGCTCACTTCTTTTACTCTGTTGGTTAATGCTTGCATTTATTAATTAAGGTTTGCAAAAATAGTGTTTACCATCTAATGTTATTTTCCAAAATATAATATGGCGGCACCTGTTGCCAACATATTTGCCAAAGCTAGTGGTATCAATACTTTCCAGCCAAGGCGCATCAATTGATCATAGCGGAAACGTGGTATCGTCCAACGCACCCACATGAACAGGAACAAAAAGAAAACTACTTTGCCCATCAACGCTCCCACACCTATCAATGCCATCCAATTTTCCGATAATCCCCATTTGCTTTCATCTACAAAAGGCAACAGGTCATAACCACCAAAAAATAAGGTAGCCATGATAACACTGCTGATGAACATATTTATATATTCAGCGAATAAATAAAAACCCAATTTCATTGATGAATACTCTGTGTGATAACCACCGATCAATTCATTCTCTGCTTCCGGAAGATCGAACGGGGTACGGTTACATTCTGCAAAAGCACAAATTAAAAATATCAAAAAGCCCAATGGTTGATAACATACATTCCACACACTATGGCCAGCCTGTTGTTGCTGTACCATTTCTTTAAGCCCTAAATTTCCGGTCACCATTATCAATGCGATCAACGAAATACCCATCGCTAATTCATAACTAATAATCTGCGAAGCGGCCCTTAAGCCACCCATCAACGAAAATTTATTATTACTTGCCCAGCTACCAATCATAATTCCATATACACCCAAACTCACTACACCAAATACATATAATATACCAATGTCAACATTGGCAATTTGTAATTGAATATCTCTGTTAAAGAAATGTACTTTATCTCCCCATGGAATTACAGCGCCGGTCATCACCGCAGTAAGCATCGCCAATGACGGTCCAAGTATGAATAAAAATTTTGAAGAAAAATTCGGAATGATCTCTTCTTTAAAAAATAATTTCACCCCATCAGCAAGTGGTTGCAACAAACCAAAAGGGCCGGCACGGTTAGGGCCTCTCCTATCCTGTAAAATGGCTGCCACCTTGCGTTCTGCAAATGTGGTGTACATCGCAATACCCAAAGAAGCCATTACTACAACAATGATCAAAGCTAATTTTTCGACCACCATCCAGATATCAATATTTAAGAATACTTCCTGCATTTTATTTTTTTATGTAACCAGCTTTTTAATCTTTATTCAACTTCATTGGCGTCGCACTCTTGTGCATCATATCTTTATTCCCCTTATCTTTTTTTCAACTTTCAACTTTCAACTTCTTATTTCTGGCTTCCCACTACCTCTCCCTGCAACCCTGTTCCAAAATCCGATGAATTCGCAGGCCTCATTATCTTGCTCAAGTCAACATTAGGTTTATTTACTTCACTTTCATCATGGATGTCCATCAATAATTTTGGTTCTCTTCCACCCATAACAGCAGCAGTTGTTTCTTGTGGCACAATTACTTTTTCGTAATGGCCTTGCGCTATCACTGAGTGGCGGCTAATTGCTGTAGGTCCTTCAATTACCCAATCACTTGTTTTCTTTTTATCAAAGCGGCAGGTGTTGCAGATCCAACCTGGCTTGCCATCATAACTTTGTACTTCTCCCCATTCATCTTTACGTGCTGTAACTCTAAATACTTCATCGCCACGCAGCCACAATGTTGCTTTGCCACAACATTTAGGGTTTTCGCAATTACGGTGTGCATCAACAGGTTTAGTGAACCAAACCCTGTTCTTAAAACGGAATGTTTTATCAGTCAATGCACCAACAGGGCACACATCAATCATGTTGCCACTGAAATCATTATCTATCGCTTTGGAAATATAGGTAGATATTTCTGCATGGTCGCCTCTGTCTAATATACCATGCACTCTTTTATCTGTCAACTGATCGGCAACATAAGTACAACGATAACAAAGAATACACCTCGTCATGTGTAATTGTATGTAAGGGCCAATATCTTCTTTTTCAAATGTCCTTCTTGCAAATTCGTAACGGGTGCCTTCTTTACCATGCTCATAACCTAAGTCTTGTAAATGGCATTCACCTGCCTGGTCACATATCGGGCAATCCAACGGATGATTCAATAATAAAAATTCAACCACACCATTTCTTGCATCAGTTACTTTTTCGCTGGTGATGTTTTTCACGACCATGCCATCCATTACAGTCGTACGGCAACTCGCCACCAACTTCGGCATTGGCCTCGGGTCTGCTGTAGAGCCTGCTGCAACTTCTACCAAACAAGTACGGCATTTACCTCCGCTTCCTTGCAACTTGCTGTAGTAGCACATTGCAGGCGGTGTTACATCGCCACCAATCTGGCGTGCAGCATTTAATATTGTAGTACCTGGCGCAACTTCAACAGTGATATTGTCAATAGTCACTTTGAAATTTGCAGGTGGTTCTTTTTTTACTTCGTCGCTCATATTTATTTTTCTTAACCGCTAAGCCGCAATGTCGCTAAGAAAAACCCTTTGCGAAACTTTGCGCCTCAGCGTCTTTGCGGTTAATAATTTCTTACACTGCTACCGGCACATGAATCGGATCTGCATAACCAGCCAATCCATAATTCTTCCGCTGCGATTCTTCCGGATTCAACACATGCCATTCAAACTCATCTCTGAAATGCCTTATAGCTGCTGCCACCGGCCATGCCGCTGCATCACCCAATGGACAAATCGTATTGCCTTCTATCTTACGTTGTATATCCCAAAGCAAATCAATATCACTCATCTTGCCTCTTCCTTTCTCAATACCCAACAATAATTTTTCCATCCAACCTGTACCTTCTCTGCAAGGTGAACATTGGCCGCAACTTTCATGGCGATAGAAACGAGCTAATGTGTAAGTATGTTTTACCACACATTGATCTTCATCTAACACAATGAAACCACCGCTGCCCATCATAGTACCGGTTGCAAAACCACCGTCAGCAAGGCTTTCATAATTCATCAAACGTTTTTCGCCTTTAGCTGTTGTTAGCAATAAATTAGCTGGCAGAATAGGAACAGATGAACCCCCTGGTATGCAGGCTTTCAATCTTTTACCATTTGGAATACCGCCACAATATTCATCACTGTAAATAAATTCTTCTACAGAGATAGTCATATCAATTTCAAAAATGCCGGGCTTATTAATATTACCGCAAGCACTTATCAATTTTGTACCAGTTGATTTACCAACACCAATCTTTGCATATTCCTCACCACCTTCATTGATGATAGGAACAACGGCCGCTAATGTTTCTACATTATTTACTACGGTCGGGCAATCCCACAAACCTTTTATCGCTGGGAATGGTGGCTTGATCCTTGGGTTGCCACGTTTGCCTTCCAAACTTTCCAGCAACGCTGTTTCTTCTCCACAGATATAAGCACCGGCACCACGTTGCACATACATTTCACAATCAAATCCACTGCCCAAAATATTTTTTCCGAGCCAGCCTTTTTGTTTTGCTTCAGCAATAGCTTGTTCTAAAATATCAGTTATCCAGGCATATTCGCCACGTATATATATATAACTAACATTGCTTCCCAATGCAAAAGATGAAACGATCATTCCTTCTATCAATAAATGCGGAATGAACTCCATCAAATATCTATCCTTAAAAGTACCTGGTTCGCTTTCATCTGCATTGCACACTAAATAACGTGGCACACCTTCCGGTTTTGCCAAAAAGCTCCATTTCATCCCTGTCGGGAAACCAGCACCACCACGGCCACGCAAACCACTTTTCTTTACTTCTTCCACAATATCTGCAGGCGCCATTTTCAATGCTTTCTCTACGCTGCGGTAACCACCTTCACGGCGATACACTTCGTAAGAACGAATGCCTTGTACATGTGCTTTGTCTAATAATAATTTTCTACTCATTTTATTCTGCTATCTATAGCGTGTAAATACTTTTAATTGTTTTTTCCATTATAAGCATCTATAGCTTTGCCCAAATACTGGTCACGATTTTTATTGCTTTTATTTTTATATTCTTCAATATAATTTAAAGCTTGTTGATTATCTGAAACCATTTCAACCAATGTCTTTACACTAAATTCTTTAATCTCTCCGTCATTACCCTTCTGCAGATAGTGTAAATCGTACTCTGTACCATATGGCCTGCCTCTTGAATCTGTTCCTGACTTACTAACATGTTTATAATACAAATTAACTTTATCCCCTCTCTTCCTCTGAATAAAATATTTAGCGGAAGGCATTTTTCTATAGTAATTGCTATCAACCTGGAATATTTTTATATCACTAGTATTGTATTTTACATTATCCATAGTTACCGTGCTGCTGTTTCTGCCAACAAGCCCGACATGTAATACAAACTTGCTTATATCCCCTTTTATTATTCTCCCATCATTAAACTCTATAAAATCTGAAACATCGCCTGTTCCACCTTTATTTGAATCAAAATTGAACCTAAAAATATCTTTATCAGTAACACAACTATTAAATGTTGTTACAATAACTATATAAAATATAAACCTAAAAATTTTCATTATTTATTTTTTATCCTCTTACTGCTTGCCTTGCAAATAACACCCAACGCTTCCCTTTCTTCACCCACACTTCCAATACTTTCAAATGAAAATCGGATGTTGTTCCTTTTAATGTAACATTTATATCTGCAATAAACCTTACGCTTGCCACATTTCCATTTATCAACACACTTATACTATCTTCTTTAAAACTATTATAATTTATATAGCCAGTTTTTAAATCCTCAATCACATCAGTTTTTGTTTCTACCCAACCATTGCTATGACCGTAGGTAAGCGCTTTATCCGTTTGCTGATTAATAGAAACTGTATTCCCATCTACCAGCGCCTGGTGAAATTCTTTTAATGTTGTTGTTAACTTCTCTTCATTTGTTTGCGCATTGGCGCTCAAGCAACTTAATAGCAAAGCAATAAATACAATTGACCTCATGCTTATAGATTTTTAGTCGCTTTTCTACGTGCCAGTTTCCAATCACCATTCTCTTTTATCCAAACCATCTCTATGGTCAAGTTTAAAGGCGATTCAGTACCATCTATCTTTTTCTCTATTGCTTTAAACACTTTCGTTGTAACGATCGAGTCTCCTTTTTCCTGTACACCGGTAGCTGTTGGAACAACACCATCCTGGTTATAAACAGACTTATTATGAATAATCCCTTTCAAAGCCTCTTCTCTTGTTTGTACCTTACCACTCGAATGTTCGTAAGTTAGGTTCTTTGCAAAGAGCTTCTCCAATGTTGCACTATCCTTTGTTCCAAATACCGTTTGTTCAAGTATCATTGAATTAGATAATACCACTCTAATCTTTTTTGACTGTGCAGTTAAGCACAAGCCTGAAATCAATAACGCTATCGTTAAAATATATTTCATCAATTTGCTTTTGCCCTGCACTCTTCAATTATTGCATCCACTTTTTCTTTCGTTAAATGTTCCCTGAAATTATTTCCCAATTGCATCATAGGCGCATAACCACAAGCTCCAAGGCATTCCACCGTTTTCAACGTAAACATTCCATCGGTTGTTGTTTCTCCAACTTTAATGTTCAGTTTCTCTTTTATATAATCGATGATATTGTCGCTGCCATTTAACATACATGGCCCGGTTTGGCAAACCTCGAACATGTATTTACCAACAGGTTTTAAATTGTACATGCTGTAAAAGCTGGCAACTTCGTAAACTTCTATGGGTTCTATTTTAAGGAGGGTGGCTACATAATCCATCACCGGCACATCGAGCCAGCCACCAAATTCCTGCTGTGCAAGGTGTAGCACAGGCAGTAAGGCGCTTTTTTGCTTGCCTTCGGGATAACGGCTGATTATTTCATTGACTTTCGACAGAGCTGTGTCTGTAAATACCATAATGTATACCGTTTAAAAAATTAGTTGCAAATCTAATTTATATCAACCCTTTTAAAAAATAAATATCCTCAAATATAGAAGGAAAAAGGTGCTGAAACGGTAAAGAAGGGATTAATTTACTATTGTATGTTAACCAATTGGTTTTTTATGGCATATATAATGATGCTGGCCGTGTTGTGAACCTCCATTTTTTCCTGTATCCGGGTGCGGTAACCTTCCACCGTACGGAAGCTGAGGTTTATTTCCTGGGCGATCTCTTTATTGGTGAGCCCATCACATATAAGTTTGATAATTTCCAGTTCTTTATCATTGAAAGTTATCTTGGCCTTTGGTTTATACGGATTGAACCTGCTTTTGGCGATCATTCGGGTTATTTTGGTAGTAGTTTGGCTGCAATAATAGTTCTGCTTATTATAAACCGATAATATCGCTTCCTGCACTTCATCTTTAGAGGCATTTTTTACCAAATAACCCATGGCACCGGCTTCCAGCATGTCTATGATTTGCTCTTCTTCCTCATACATGGTTAAACCGATAACTCCGATATCAGGATAATTGGCCACTATGAAACGGGTAGCTTCAATACCATCTTTTACCGGCATTTTAATATCGGTAAGCACAACATCAGGTTTTAAATTTCTAACCAGATCGATCAGTTCCTCGCCATTTTCGGCAGTACCGATCAAGCGGATGCCTTTTAAGGTACTGGTCAGCAATTGCAAACCGTCCCGATATATTTCGTGGTCATCTGCAATAACAATATTTATAGGGTATTCGCTCACTTCTGTAAATGTTTTATAATTGGCACTGCAAAGGTATAACGGATACCATCGCCGGGCCTTGAATAAATAGTATATTTTCCTTCCAGCATTTCCATACGGCTTTTAATATTGGAAAGGCCATATCCTGATGATACAAAATTATGATCGGTGTATTCAAAACCTACACCATTATCTATTGTATATATCATCAGTGTATTTTCCTTTCTTTCAAAATTAAGTTGCAATACAGTTGCTTTGGAATGTTTAATAGTATTGGTAATTACTTCCTGTATGATGCGGTAAATATTCAGTTCAGCTTCGCTGGTGAGTGAACACTGCAGGTCAGGAAAAAGGAAATGAATTTCAAAAGGCACATAAGATTCAATATTGAAAATATATTCTTCCAATGCTTTTTGCAGGCCTTTTCGCTGAAGCGTATTAGGCATCAGGCCATTTGCCATGGCACGTATCCGCATTATACCTCCGTCGAGATATTTATTGATATTGCTTATCAGTTCCTTATCGCCTTCTATTTTTTGCGAAAGCGCATTTACATATATTTTAATAGTAGCCAGTATAGGCCCGAGGTCATCGTGCAGGTCGGAAGATAATTTCTTCCTCTCTTCTTCACTGGTCCGTATCTCCGCTTTTATCTTTTCTTTATTGAACTTTCGCTGTTGTTTAAAAAACGACACCGTAAAGCCAATAATGATAATGGCCAGGAGAACACTGAAGATCAGTATCCTTATGTATATTTTACTCTCTTCGGCATCCATAGTAACGAGATTGCAAATAACAGATTAGTGATCACATTGATAGTAACGTATATCAATGTGTTCCATTTCCATAGTTGGGCCGTTGGTTGAAACAAAGACGAATTGAACAGCCCTATAAAGATGCTGTAGGCATAGTAAAATATTAATCCAATACAGATATAGATGTACGGGTTAACTTTTAAATAGCCGCCATTTTTTATTACCACGTTATTCAACTGGTCAATTGCGATCAGCAGCAATATCATGGAGTAACATATCCTGAAAATAATATTGTTGGCGCCAAGAGTATGCAGGTAAAAATTATCATACACCCACACCAACAATATTATTGACAGGAAGGTTATTTTCTTTTCTTTGGATATCCTTGCAAATGCGCCCCAATTTTTAAAGAGCCAAATGAAGGTCAGGAAATCCAGTAACATGAACACATTATAGACATACAGGTTGTTCTTAATGGTTATCATAAAAATATAGGCCGTTATCTCTGTAGCTACACCGATCCACAGGTTATATGCTAATGGGCGGAATGCTTTATCCATGGGAGCAAACCTTATAATAGCAATGCTGGCCGGGATTAAAATGATAAAACTGATTAAAGAATACCAATTGAACATCTATAAAATTTAAAGTCCTTTAATTATGGTGCTACGTAACTACCTGAACAAGATTGCGGGCATGGGTTCCCCATTTCCACAATTATCCCTAGATTATTAATATTGGCACAAGGGCTAGAATTTGAAGTTGTAGGGCTACTGTTACAAAACAATACATCAGAGCCACTTTCATTAACGCCTACAATTACAAAATGCTGCCTGTTGTCAGAATCAAGGCCATTGTACACTCTAAACTTACAGCAACCTGGCTGGTTGAGGATACTTTGAATTACTTCTGCAGGGAATGCTTCTGATAAAACCCATGCACCATTATCAAATATATTACAAACCTCTCCTTTATTTCTTGAGGCACGTTGGTAGTTTCCGACTAGTTGGTAAGCATAAGTCAGGGAGATGTAATGCTGCTGTAGATCGCTGTTGCTACATGATGTTGTCAATTGCTGCATTTGAGCTGCCTGTCGTGATGCAGTGGTTTGTTCAGTTTGATAAGGATTTGGAGTTACGTCATCTCTTTTACAAGATGTAAATAGTGTTGTTACTGTCAATAGGAAAGCCGCTGCAATAAATGCAGTTTTTAGCTGGTTAAGATTTTGCATATATAACTTTTTTCGAAAATAAAGCTTCTTGCCCTCATACCGGAAAGTATCAATACTTAAATTAAACGTATTAATACGTTTTAGGCTTAAGTAGCCAAAAAGATAGCGGGCAAATTGCACCCATTTTAGCCTTTTTTGAGAATTTTGGCCAATAGAAGTTTTGGCCTTTGCAGGATTTTTTTTCATTGGAATACGATTTAGTTTTTTAAAAAAATATTGGAGCAAATTTAATGATCTGCTTATTGTGCAATACGCTAAACGTATTTGCTCTTGTACATATTATAGGTTTTAATACGTATTTATTTATTCATTTTCAAGCAGTACTACGCTTTGCGGCATGAAAGTTAAAACCAAAATTTACAAAGTGATGACAGTTTCGTACCCTGTCTCCTCTTATAGCTCCAAACTCAATCCGTAACAAAACTAAAAAGCGTCCTACTATACTAATTATTAACTATTAAACCACCCAATGATGAAACAAAAGAAACTACTCCTCTTTACTACTATTGCGGCAGGCCTTTTTGTTCTGGTTGCATTCGACGATCTATCGTCAAAGAAAAATGCGCCACCGCCAGAACAAGGTTCTTACGAACAGAACCCACCAATTGCAAGCAAAATATGGGTCCGCAAATTAGATAAGCCTTTATCTGACGGAAGCACTATGGCCTTCCAGGCACAATTTGATAAAGGTTATGTACAAGGTGGCTCTCTTACCATTTTTCCAAGCGCTGAAGAAAAAGTAACCTTGTTTGATGACGGTAAAACTGGCGGCGATTTAAAAGCCGGTGACGACATCTTCTCAGGTTTCTTTAAAGAAGACCCAAAGAGATTTGAAGAGACCGTTGTTCAAATGGAAGAGAAACTGAGAAAGGATGGAAGTTTTTTAGAATTCAAAGGCCGCAATGGCCACTTGGTTACCGAAATCCCTCATTTCGACAGGGAAAGGTTCAATAAATTTGAATTGATCGATTTCAATCCTCAATTTATTTTAGCAATTAACTGTGGTACCCAGTTGTTGAAAGAAAATTCTTTGCTGATCACTGATCTTTCTGTAGTAGAAGATCCGGCCAGGACATATAATATATGTAACAACACAGGTAACCCTTTTGGCGAATGGACATTTGGTACATTGATGAAAGGCATTGCTCATGAATCAGTTTCTGGTGTAAGTGCTAAAAGCCTTATCAGGAGCTGGATCAATATGTGGATGATCAACAGGCAAGTTAACGGCCAGCAGATCATTAACTCTCATACAGGTACTACATTTCCACCTGCTACAAATTTAAGAGAGAACGAAATGCTTAACCAGGTTATTACTCCATGGTTGCGCAATGCATACAGCAACCCTGCTTTAGTGGTAAACTTGGGCAACTGGCAAACGTTATGGAACGGTGCTATACAAGATAATATCTTGCAATTTGCTCCATTCAAACTAACGGCTATAGTAAATCGCATAGACCTTCGTGGCAGCCATAACTATACAACAAGCCTCAGCAATGCTGGTGAAACACGTTTCATTTATTCATTGATAAATGGCAATGTAGGAAGTGCACAATGCGGCAGGCCGATCAGGAATGGCGGCAGAGAAGGCTTCAATGTGATTTTAGAATATGGCAACCCTCAAGGTGATTGTAATGCATTGAAAAACTTTGCACAATTATGGCTTGACCTGAGTGAAGAAACTTTGGGTTCAGGGCAATACCTTACTGAATTGGAAACGATCACCAAACAGGTAACAGATTCTGGTATGGGCGGCAGCAAACCTAATGGAAGCTGCATCAACCAGGTACGTACTAATGAGATCGCTTTATCACAAGGCTTTATTTTAATTTTTGATCACGATGGAAATGCTTCTACACCACCGATCACAATACCAGAAAACCGCTGGCAGTTGTTACAGTTTGAACTGAACGCTACATCACATGTTTTTGATGGTGCAGGCGTTGCCGTTACTCCACAAATATGGGCCAATGGTGGCGATGGTGAATTGTCAAACCTTACACAATTCAATACCACTACTGCTACTAAATTTAATTTTGTAGATAGTATCGGTAAGTGGGTTAATGGCCATATACCAATGGTACAAAGTGGCCACATAACTTATCCTGCTACGTTCCCTAACAGTACTAAAAAAGTATTGGGCGCTACATCAGAAGTTATTTCTTTAGCACCAACAGGAACAACTCATTTCTGGGATGCTTTCAATCCGTTTGTAACCTATGATGCCGGATTGAATGTTGTACCTTCTATCAGCATCAATACTGATTTGGCAAGGCAACAATTCTCATTGAATACTTGCGCTGGTTGCCATGGTGGCGAAGCAAGGACTACATTTACACAAGTTAGATATCTTGGTTATGGAGACCCTGCTGTTTACTGGACCATGAACCCTTCATTCACTTTATTTGGAGGGCCATTCAGAGTTGACCATGTGGCTCCATTCTTAACCGGCCGTAAACGTAGAGATGCTGCTTTCCCTGATGGTAGCGCTTCTCCTTCTGGCTTGTTCTCCGATCAAAAAATTGATGCAGCAGAAACACCAAATGATGATCAGCTTAATGGCTTATTCTTTGTAGAAGACATTGCAGGCAGAGTAGATGCCTTTAACAATCCTTTACTGTGGAGCTTTAATGATCTGGAAAGAAGGAAACAGGACTTATGCCAGTTCTTGCTATCAAGTTGCAGCCCTTTCAGCACAACATTTGCGTTAGCTAAAGCTGTTACATTCCAACCAATGGAAAAAGGATCTCATTAAAAATTAAAAAATAAAGAAATTATGAAAAATATAGTTAAAATATTCCTGCTGATTTTCATCTCCTCGTCTGCTTATGGCCAGGAACTGAATTTAAAAGCAGTGTACCCGTCGTATGATTACGGGAAATCAGAAATAGGGCAGTTGGTTGGCGATAAAGTAGTTACCAAAAAGACAGATCCTATTTCATTTAACCAATATGATATGGAAGGCACTTCTTATGTTGAAGTTGCACATTGCATAGCCGGCAGTGATATTGCTTTTTACTCTCACAAAGGTGGCGGTAAAATATTGAAAGCTGTTATTGCTGATAAAAATGGCAAAGCAGTTTTTGAACAACCAGCAAATTTCAATCCTGCATTTGCTGTTAATGTTACCAGGAAAAACAGCGCAGGTGTTTCCGGAAATGGCATGGTTGATTTTGCAAGCGCAAAATTATTTATCCTGCAAGATGTAAGGCTGGATAAAAATGTAAACTCTCAAAATGTGATCAGTTGTAAATTGAAAGTAGGTTTTGAAGGCGCTATCATTGAATTACAAAAAAGCACTGACGGAACTAATTTCAAAACAATCGATGACCGTGGTGTTGACAGAAGCGTTAGCTTGAATACTATAACATTTACAGATGATAAAGAGAACAATGCTGCTTATCGTTTGGTGTTGGTAAACAAAGCTGAGAAAAATACTTACACAACCAAAGCTGTGCAGAATACTATCCTTGCAGGTATTGCCAAAGTTTATCCTTCACCAACAACTGATAACCTTACTGTAGCATTAGCGCCTACTGTGCAAACTGCCAGTTATGTGATAATGGATAATGCAGGTAAAACTATCAAGCAAGGGCAATTGACACAGAAGACATATAAAGTTGCTGTAAGCGATCTTACAAAAGGTATTTACTTTATTAAGATAACCAGCGCAGATAACAAAACAGAAACAAAACAGTTCATTAAGAATTAATAGGCAATCATAATAAGCTAAAAAGGGCTCCGAAATTTCGGGGCTCTTTTAGTTTTTAACAAGCAAAAAACAGCACTCATTATCAACGTATTTGCGCCTGCGTTTCTACACATTCATATTACGTATTAATTGATTCAATTTCAGGGATTAGTACGCTTTGATGCTTGCTTATTTAAATCAACATTTACATACTGAAACAACCTTTATAGTTTTTCTATTTTAATCCAAAACTTTGATACCCACTAAATTCTCAACAACTATTTTAAACCTATTTAATTAACCTAACTGTAATTTTTTAATGTAGCAAGTACACACATCTTCTGCATTACAATCCCGTACCGTTATTAATTTTTTAAACCCCGTTTTATATCCGTGCCCAATTGATGATAGTATCATTTGGGTATCCTAATGTTTTCATTTTTTAACCCCAAAAGAATACTGTTATGAAAAAACTCTCATCGTTCTTCGTCAGGTTCTTACTTCTTGTAAGCATCTGCTTTGGTGGTACTGTCACAGCACAGCCACCGGGTACGGTCACGCCGACTGTAACCCAAAATGGATACTCTTTGCAAAAGAGTACCAGTTTATCTTCTGTAAAAACAGGCGACATCTTTACTTACACAGTAACATTCTCTATTCCCGGTGGAGCAAGCTCTGTTAATGTAATTGACATTGTGCCATTTCCATTGGTAGTTGACAATGTGATAGTACCGGTTGGTGGCTACAGTGGCAACGTACCTGTTGTTACAACACCTGCTGTTGTTGGCGGAACAGCTGTAACCTTAAGCTTTCCAACTCCAATTGTAGGAAGCATAAGCGGCTCTTTCCAGATCAATGTACATTTTCCTGTAGACAAGAGTTGCAATGGTTTGGTAGTTTATAACAGCGCTAAAATAATCGGCAAAAACCCTGATGTGCAAATGGTAACTGAACGTATAGCTGACACGGCTATCGTAAACAATCCATGGCGCATTTGGAAATCACCGGTTGGTGCACAATACATTGGTGGCACCTGCCCTTATGGTGTAATAACTGATACTGTTGAATATTTTATCCAGATAGCAAAACAATCGTGGGTATTATCAGGTTCTGCATCTTTGTATAGCATTGGCTTATTCGATGTTATGCCTGCAGGTGCAACTGTGGTTCCTGGTTCTTTCAGTACTTCGGCTAACCTTAGTGGTAGTACGATAAATAATGTCACCGGTGTAGTTACACCGCCTGTTGGCTTCTTCCTTGATGCCACGGGTAGTAATTGGTATTGGATGAGGCTTAAACTAGCCTACTCTCCATTATCTACAACTGTGTGCGCTGTTAATAAAGCAGTGCTTCAAGGCAAGTATGATTGCAATGGCAACCCTTCTCCTTTATACACAGATTCAAGTAAGATCGGTGTAATAAAAATTCCACCTGCACCTGTAGGTGTTTTGCAAAAATGGTATTCTACAAATGGTAATGTCCCTGGTTGTACCGGTACTTTCTATGTACGTGTTTGCAATACGGGAACAATAGCCTTGCCTCCTTACGTATTAAGCGATAATTTCCCTGGCTGTGTAACAGGTGTTACCACCAGTGCACCTGCCGGATGTACTATAACAGGGCCTGTAGCAGGTGTATATACTATCAATGGCGCAACACTTCCTGCGGGGCAATGCCATTTATATTCATTCAACTTCACCATTGGAGTAGGTTGCCCTAACCCTATTGTTAATACAGTAAGTGTAGTATCCGGCTTCCCTCCGCCAGTACCGGGAACACAAACGGCAGCTATCCCATTGTTGCCAGACGGTGCAAAACCATGTATCACTAAATCAATTTGCGGGCCTAACAATTATACAGTAGGTAGCATTGTCCGCTTCAGGATAAGGGTACAAAACATTGGTGATGATCCTTTAACAGGAAGCAATATCACGGATAATTTGAATAGCGGAGCTCTTCAATATGTAGGTAATGAAAATTATTATTCGTTCCCTAATCCATTTGCTCCTTGTGCACCAAATGCTACTACACCACCAGCAGGCGGTTCAACTTGGCCTGGTGTTACCACATCACATAATGTGCCATTAGGACAATTAAAATGGAACATACCTACTATTGGTGTTGATTGTGGCAATGTAAGCTATCCTGCATGTGGTTATGCTTATGGAATGAAAGCATATTACATCGAGTTTGATGTAAAAATAAAAGATACAGCAGGCCTTGGCAATATTAAAAACATTGCTTGCATACAGGGAGGAAATATTGTTACAGGAGTTTGCGGAGATGTAACATTTGTAACAAATGGCAACCTGAATTATAATGTATCTAAATTCGTAAGCTCTGATGGAGGCGCAACATTCTCCAACACTGCAAATGCAGGAGCAGGCACTATTGTACAGTATAAATTAAATGCCATTAACTCCGGTATCTCTTTAATAAATCCAATGGTGTTGGATCTGTTGCCAAGAGACAATGGTGCTTCTGATAATTTAATTATGTCTGCTGCATCAAGAGGAAGTGCTTTTGATGTACGCTATAACGGATTTGTCAGCAGTTCACACACCATTGCTGCATCGGGACAATGGTATAGCAATGTCAGTGGCATTAACACAACACCCGAATTAGGGTTCACTGTTAATGGTGCTGCGCCAGCATGGGCATTAGCACCACCTGCTAACACAGCTAACATCAAAACATATTTCAGCCAGGCATTTGGTTCAGCGCTTCAGTTGGATTATAGGTTTGATGCTAAGACCTCAGCAAGTGCAGCTGTTGGGCAAGTAGCTTGTAACAGTTTTGTATTAAGAGGTTCAGCTAAATACCTCATTAACTATACACCAAGTTATGTGTTACAACCTACAAGCTCAGACGCTTCGTTGGCTTGTGTAACCATTACCAATCCGCCATGTTGCCAACCTTATGATTATGACATTCCGGAATCAGTTTGTTTGAATGAGTCTACGCAGTTTTGTATGAAAGACAGTTGCACAGATGCTAATGGTAATACTTACTATTGGGATTTCGGTGACGGCTCGCCGGTTGTTACAGGCAAATGTGTAAACCATACTTATACAAGTACTGGCAGCTACACTATAAAAGTGTACTGGCGCAATGAGTGCGGCGAATTCAGCAAAACATTTAAAGTAGAAGTGAAACAATGTTGCTGCAAACCGTATGACTTTGTTATTCCGGAAACAGCTTGCCTCAACATCTCTCAATTGTATTGTATAAAAGATAGTTGCACAGGCACTAATGGCAATACTTACTATTGGGATTTTGGTGACGGCTCACCTGTTGTTACTGGTAAATGTTTAAACCATACTTATACATCTCCAGGCAGCTACACTATCAAAATTTACTGGCATAATGAATGTGGCGAGTATAGCAAAACATTTAAAGTAGAAGTGAAAGAATGTTCTTGTGATATTAATGTATGTTATAAGATCGCTACCAACAGCCTCGACATTGTTGCTGATGCAAGCTGCACTACCAGCTCGTTACCAATTGCAATATATGTTTGGGATTTCGGCGACGGTAGCTTTGGCACAGGAATGATTGCTAATCACACTTATGCTAATCCTGGAACATACACAGTAAGGCTTACTGTTTATGCAATGGAAGCAAACGGCGATATCTGTAAATGCGTAAGAGAATGTAAAACTGATATCAAAGTTGATTGGGGTAAGAAATGGGATTTTGGTTGTGGAGAAGGTAAGTTTGTAGACAAACAATTACCAAGCAACAGCAACATCTCACTTAAAGCAACACCAAATCCATTTACTGATAAACTGGTTGTAGCTGTTGATTTTATCAACAAAGCAAAAGCAGGAGACCATTCCAATTATCTAATGCAATTGGCTAGTTCCAATGGAACTGTATTACAAAGCCAAAAGCTTGCAGATTTTGAAAAGAACCCTGTGTTCAACACAATGAGTTATCCTTCGGGATCATATTTTGTAATGCTCAAGAATTTATCCGGGCAAATACAAAGTATACAAGTGGTGAAAGTCAAATAAGATAAGCACCAACATAAAAGAAAAACCGCCCCGATAAATTGGGGCGGTTTTCTTTTATAATTATTAAAAAAAATTAAGCGTCTAATTCTCCTGCAATTAAATTCAAGCTGCTCATCGTAATTACAGCATCACTCAACATACCGCCTTGTATCAATTCAGGATATGCCTGATAATAAATAAAACATGGCCTGCGGAAATGTAAACGATAAGGTGTCCTTCCTCCATCGCTTATTAAATAAAAACCAAGTTCTCCATTCGCACCTTCTACAGAACTATATAATTCACCGGCAGGAATTTCTGTTTCACCCATCACAATTTTAAAGTGATAGATAAGTGCTTCCATTTTGGTGTACACATCTTTTTTCTCAGGCAAATAATACGCTGGCACATCTGCATGAAATACTTCTGCTTCAGCACCTTTAAATTCCTGTACCTTTTGCCATGCCTGTTCAATGATGCTGATGCTTTGCCACATCTCTTCATTACGCACTAAAAAACGATCGTAGCAATCACCCGTTTTTCCAACAGGAATTGTAAAATCAAAATCCTGGTAACTACTATATGGCGTATGCACACGTACATCATAATCTACACCAGCGGCACGTAAGTTAGGGCCTGTGAAGCCATAGCTCAATGCACGTTCAGCAGTAATAGGCCCGCAACCAATGGTGCGTTCCATAAATATCCTGTTACGAGTAAACAGGTTCTCAAACTCTTTCAATTGCTTAGGATATTCTGCTAAGAATTTTTCGAGTTTTTCAAATGCTGTATTTGTGAAATTCCTTTCAAAACCGCCAATACGCCCAATATTAGTAGTAAGGCGGGAGCCACATACTTCTTCATATATTTCATAGATTAATTCACGGTATTGCATCAGGTACAAAAAGCCTGAGTAAGCTCCACTATCCACACCAACAATTGAATTACAAATCAAATGGTCACTTATCCTCGCCAACTCCATAATGATCACACGTAAATAATCAACACGTTTTGGAGTTTGTACGCCTAATAATTTTTCGCAAGTCAAATGCCAACCCATGTTATTGATCGGCGATGAACAATAATTCAACCTGTCCGTCAACGGAGTAATTTGGTACAGCGGCCTACGCTCTGCTAATTTTTCAAATGCACGATGAATATAACCTACTGTAGAAGTAGCTTTCATAATGCGTTCGCCATCCAGCTCCAAAATATTTTGAAACACGCCATGCGTTGCAGGGTGCGTTGGCCCCAGGTTCAACGTTGTGGTTTGCTTTTCAATAGAACCTTCCGGTAATAAAATATGTTCTGCTGTTTCCATACCTGATCCTCTTTCGAGAACTTGATTATGTTTTATTAATATTTTGTTTCCAACATTTTTTCTTTGCTCAACATCGTTGTGTCACTCACTTATACCGCATCGCTTTATTCATCTTTTCCCTTAGAGCCGGGACGCTTTTAGCGGCCTGGATCCTAATCTTCACTAATCAATTCAGGTCTGACCTGCGGTCCGACCTATAGTACCGGGCTACCTTCGCTATGTTTATCCTCTTCCGAAATTGTTCCTTCTTTTGATTTCTCTGTACCAAAACCTTGTGTACCACCACGGCCAAACATCTCATCATCTTTATCAATCCTTGTCTGATCTTCCAACGGAAATTCTTTACGCATTGGAAAATAATTCATCTCATCTACATTCAACACTCTTATCAAATTCGGGTGGCCGACAAAGTTGACACCATAAAAATCATAGGTTTCTCTTTCCATCCAGTTTGCAGCTTGATATAATGCAGTTGCACTATACACATCCGGCTTTGCTACCGGAGCAAATACTTTAAAACGTATCCTTACATTATCAATCAAATTATGCAAATGATAAACCACTGCTAGCTCCTCTCCCTTTCTATCAGGATAATGAACTGCTTGCAGATCGGTTAAAAAACGGAAACGCAATTCTTCATCATCATATAAAAACTGGAGTACTTTTAAATTCAAATCTTTAGGAGCAGTAAATGTAAGCATGCCATAAGGCTCTCCCCATTCGGTAAGTTCTTCACCGAATTTTGCAGTTAGTTTTTGTTGTATTAGTTTGTTGGTCAGAGACATTGATTAATTGTTATATTGTTCTATGGCTATATGGTCAAAAAACAATTTAACCATAAAACCATTTAACCATTATTGTATTCCATATCCAGCCAGCAGATCCTTGTATTGATCACTATGCCTTCTCCTCAATCCTTCTGCATGTACTAAGTCTTGTATCTTCATAAAGCCATCTAAAATCGCTTCCGGCCTTGGCGGGCAACCCGGAACATAAACATCTACCGGTATCACCTGGTCAATTCCTTGCAACACAGAGTAAGTATCAAAAATACCACCTGAAGAAGCACAAGCACCCACAGCCATTACCCAACGTGGTTCTGCCATTTGCAGGTAAACCTGTTTTAAAACAGGGCCCATTTTTTTAGCTATCGTTCCCATTACCATCAGCAAATCGCATTGACGTGGAGAAAAGCCTACCCTTTCAGACCCAAATCTTGCAAGGTCATAATGGCTGGCCATTGTGGCCATAAATTCGATACCACAACAACTGGTGGCAAAAGGCAAAGGCCAGATAGAATTTTTACGGGCAAGGCTTACCACTTTTTCAAAATTGGTGGCCATAAAACCTTCGCCCATATATCCCTCGGGAATACCTTCGAATTTTACATGATTATTATATTGTACCGGACGTGACATAATTATTTAAGATTTAATAGTTCCGTATTTAATATTGTAACCTCATGTTCTAAATAAGCATTCAATATTAAATATTCAATCTCTCAATATTCAATAGTTTAATCTTCCCACTTCAAGGCTCCTTTCTTAATAATATAAATAAAGCCCACTAAGAATAAGCCTACAAACATTAATACTGCCGCAAAACCATGCCAGCCTAATTCCCTGAAATTAACAGCATAAGGGTAAAAGAAAATAACTTCCACATCAAACAACACAAACAAAATGGCAACTAAAAAATATTTAATGGCCATTGGTTGGCGGGCATTGCCTTTTATCTCAATACCGCTTTCAAAATTCTGTAGCTTATCGGCGGTTTTACGCTTTGGCCCAAGGAAATTAGACAGCACCATTATAGTTGCTATTAAACCCATGGCAAAAATGAGCTGAAGCCCGATAGGCAGATAATTAGCAGCACTATTTACACCAGAAGTTTGCAGGAAAAAGAGATCCATAGTTTTTCTGTTCGATTGTCAGCAAAAATACGGCAGCAAACCCAATATTCAATATTGTTAAATCAAAAACCCCATTACCTTTTCCGTAATGGGGTTTTAAGTATGTTTTAGCCCTTTTTATTTCCTGGAACCGGGCGTTTTGGGAGGCGTTGGTGTCGTCGATATCACCTTCCCATTCTTATCTAAAGTTGTTACTTTACCATTTTCTATTATAGTTGTTATACCATCTTTAATAGTGGTAACCTTTCCTTTAGGAGAAACTATATTAGTTGTTTTACCATCTCTGGAAACGGTGGTAATTGTACCATCCGGAGCAATAGTTACTTTCTCGCCTTTTGAATTTACTGTTGTTTGTGCAGGGCGTGCCGGTGGCCTGTTGCCCATCCTGTTAATCTGCTCCCTGATGTTTACAAAGTTGCTATCAGCAGGATCCAATACGATACCTTTATCTGTATAGAATAAAGCGCTATCCTTGCTTGCTTTCACATTCGCATAATATTCAATCAAATATTGCAAAGAACCTTTTATACGGTCTTTTTCACCTGGTTTATCTTTTATTACATCAGACATATTAATAATAGCAGTATAATTGCGCAAAGCATTTCCGCTTACATCCAATGAATCCAGTTTAGAATAGTTCTTACCATTCAGGTAATAACCAAAAGATTCTGTAGGATACTGATTAATATAAGTGTTGAAAATGTCAATTGATTTTTGATATTCATTAGCCCTGTAATAATTATACCCGGCATTATAAAGATCAGTTTTGCTAGGTGCTTTTTTCACCGCTATTATTTTTGCATACCAATCTGCCGCATCTTTATATTGTTTCTTCCCTTCAAAAGCAACAGCAATAGGTTTAAGCAACGCCACCTTTCCAGCTTCTGTGCTATCTTTAGCTACCGCCTGGTCAATATACTGTCCAGCTAAAGCCTCATTCCCAGGAAATTTTAACAACACCTGTGCATACAAAGTTTGTTCACCTGCACCGATCAACTCTGGTTTTTGTTTTGCAAAATATGTTTCAAAAGAAGATTTTGCTAATACTGAATCACCAAGCCTATTAGCAGCTAAAGCTATTACACCATATAATCTTACGTTTGCATCGCCAGCACTAATACATCCTTGTGCCTTATTGATTGCTTGTTGAAACAAACCTTGTGCATACAATAAACTTGATTGTAAATAACATGCCTGGTCTGCAGCATCGCTACCCATTGCAGCTAAATATTTATCCAAATATTCTGCAGATTTAGGAACGTTGATATCATAATTGTATTGAAACAATGTATAGAATACCGGCGCATAATTAGCATCCAATGCAATGGCCTGGTTGTAATATTGCATCATGATATCAGCCTGGCTTGCACCTTGTGTTTGGTAGATACGGCCGATACGATATGGAGCTCTTGCATATTTAGGATCCAATCCTAAAGCTGCCTGGTAAGATAATAACGCATTACCACCGTCAGCAAATTTGCGGTATGCATCACCAAGGTTGGTGTACACATCAGGGTCTTTCATACCTTTTATTGCTGCAGCTTGTTTCAATTTTTCAACAGCATATGCAGCATCACCTAATTTAGAATCGAAATCTGCGTTAGCAAAACCAATTGCATTCAACACTGCTACATCTTTTCCTTTGCTAAGGCTTATTGCTGTTTCAAAATGGTTACGGGCATCTTGAGTTTTACCTTCCAGTAATTCCACATGGCCCATACCTGCAAGCAACAAAGCGCTATTAGAATTTGCTTCCAGTGTTTTTCTGTACAATTCTTTTGCACCGGCAATATCCTTTACTTCGGGGCGAAGCTTAGCCTGGCCCAACCAATAAACTGCTTCTACATTATTTGGATTAGCTGTAACTAATTGTTGCAATACAGAAGTAGCGCTTTTGTATCTTTCATAATACAAAAACTTCTTGCCGTCCTCAATAGTTTGTGCTTTTAAGAAGTTAGCCGCCAACATGGCAACTAAAATAAATACACCTGCTTTTATCTTGTTCATCATTTGCTTGTTTATGCTTGTTTAAGACTTTACAATGTTATTGATTTTATAAATACCCAATCGTTTATTACAATAATCTTTTTATAAATTTTATAACTTTTGGTTGATCCTTACTGACCGTATCCCGAAATCCATTTCAGTCCCTAAATAGGCTCTCCTGAAAATCAATTGCCCCCTTTCGTACTTCAGGAAGGAGGCAAAACCGGAACCTAATCCGCTAAAATTTTCCTTCAGTATATAATACAAACCACGTACCAAAGGGTACCGCCTGTTAATGATGCTTGATTGAGTGGGTTTTACATAAGGCGAATCAACACAAAGGTTACATTGTACATACCCGATTTTTACTTTCTTTAACATATTTACCTGTGCGGTATCTTCCGGGTTGCCTATCCAGCTTATACCTACAAGCTTTAACAACACTGGTATCAAATTGTTTTCCATGCAAAAGGCTGTCAATAGCAAAGCGGACGGTGCTTGTAGCACTTAATCCATCAAATACAACGGGTTGGCTTTTGCCCAATGCACCAGATAACTGTTGCTGCAACCTGTTCATTGAGAACGCTGTATCTGTACTGTTTATGTTCACTATTACTGTTATAGCATCCGAAGCGATCCGGTCGCTTACGGGTGTATAGCTTAATGAATCAGTATAATACTTGTCTTCGTTACTCGTCAACCCTCTTGTTACAATGATCATCCTGTTTGATGTATCGCTGTAAAAATCTTTGAAACATTCTGCTTCAGGTTTGTAATGAGCGATGATATTTGTCCCTGGATATAATGCTTGGTAAACACGTATTTCTTCTTCTATCACCGGCCTGAAACTTTCATCAACGCTGATATTGATAGTGCCACTTGTTGGAGTGTCTGTAACTCTTTTTTGCTTTGCATCATCACATCCTGTCATTACTAAAGTAGTACAGAACAAAAGGAGAAAGCCTATATATAAAATGAAATAATTGTTACTCTTCATTAATTTCTGAAATAATTTTTCTTATAGCCTCTATAGATCCTGAAAGCGCCATAAATAATACAAATAACTCCCAATATTTTAATTAAAAGAGGGTCATTCTGGTTTTTATCTAATCTTTCCTGCAACATATCTGGAGGAAATAAAAAAAGTAAACCTGCACCAAGTATCAACGCTCCCATTACATAATTAGTAATGCTACGCATTTGCACCAGGTTTTTTTCTCTTTTAGATAATGGTTCTTTATCAAATTCTTCGAGCGCCATATTATAAGTTTAAAACCTGTGTGGCTTTGTTTCCACACAGGTTTGAGTTTCAAATGGGCTGCCAATTTACTGAAAATAATTTTTTTATCATTCAGCAGGTAAAAACTTAACAGGAATGGTGTAATAAACTGACACATTTTCACCGTTTGATCTACCCGGTATCCATTCAGGCATTTTCTTTAATACTCTCACTACTTCTTTATTAAATTCTTCTCCGCCATCTTGTATAATAGTGAAGCCCTGCAGCTTCCCATCGTAACCAACAACAAATTTTACTTTCACACTAACTGCTTCGCCTTCTTCCATATCTCTAGGGTTCTGCAAATTCTTTTCCAAAAACCTTCTTAATCCATCCATGCCGCCTGGATAAGAAGGCATTTGCTCTGCAAAATCTCTTGGTGTAGATGCAGGCACTTTTACTACTGCAGGTACTGTTGGTGTTGCAGGGTCATTGCCTGGAACTAATGGTGGATCAGATTTTACAGTAGGTGTAACACCCGGAGTGCCTGTTGTTGTAACATCGCTAATTACAACAGAATCAGTAATAGCATTCAACTTAGGTATCTCAATTTTATTAGGTACTATAATTGGTTTATTTGTAAAAGCTTGTGTTGGTGCCTTTACTGGCGGCTTGACAGGTTCCTTAGGTTTTTCTGGTTCCTTTTTAGGTTCTTCTTTTTTTGGTGGAGGGATATAACCCCACTCTGTAGTATATCCTGTATCAGGTTTTTCAACTTTCTTTTTAGGTAAAAAAGTAAAAGCTGATAACACCACAATACCGCACAACATCAATCCTAATGATTTCACCAAACGGTTGCCATAAAATTTACGGAGGTCATAAGCGCCGTACGCTTTATTCCTGTTCTCAAAAACTATGTCCAATACATCGCTTTTAAGTATTAATTCCTTGTTCATAATTCTGGGTTTTGAATCCCGATAATCATCGGGAGATGAAAAATAAAATTCAAAACCGGCGCCGTGTTTGGTAATGAGATGCAGAGGGCTTACAATTCCACAAGCTGGTTATTTGTTATTAGTTATTCGTTATTCGTTATTAACCGCTTAGGTAAAAGCTGAATAAAGGTATGCCGCAGAAGTGAGTGACACAACGATGACGAGCAAAGAGGAAATGTTGGTTTCATTATTTCACAGAGCCACGCGGAGAATGCACAAAGAAACACAGAGAATCTCTGTGGACTTTGTGGGTTCTTTGTGTAACTCTGTGAAACCTAAAAGCTAATAGCCAAAACCTAACAGCTATTAATTATATTTGCGCCATGAAAATTCTATTGGTTTGCCTGGGCAATATTTGCAGGAGCCCTTTAGCAGAAGGAATTTTACAGTTTAAGGCACAACAGGCAAAATTAGATTGGGAAATAGACAGCGCTGGTACTAATGGCTATCATACAGGAGAAGCGCCACATCATTTAAGCCAGAAAGTTGCTAAAGCAAATGGCATTGATATCAGCAAACAGGTAAGCAGGCGTTTTACAAAAGAAGATGTTGAAAGATATGATGTCGTTTTTGCAATGGCAGAAGATGTGATGCAGGATATAAAACGCATAGCGAAAGAAAAATTTGATGATAGAAAAGTGAGATTGTTTTTAGAGGAGCTGTATCCGGGTGAGAATAGAGATGTTCCGGATCCTTGGTACGGCGACGAGGACGGTTACACAGAAGTGTACACGATAATTGATGAAGCATGTGAGGCAATAATAAAACAACATATCCAGTAACCTATTTTTTAAACCTTAAAACCAACCAATTAATAGCATGGCAAAACCATCTATACCACAAGGCACAAGAGACTTTTCCGCAGAAGTTGTACGGAAACGGAATTTTATTTTCAATACGATAAGAAATGTATTTGAATTATATGGGTTTCAACCATTGGAAACACCGGCAATGGAAAACCTGGATACACTTATGGGTAAATATGGTGAAGAAGGCGACCGTTTGATATTTAAAATATTAAACAATGGGCTGAACAACGAAAAGAATATTGAAAAAGCAAAAGCTGGTTTTGAAAAAGTATTGGAAGGAAAGAACAGCGCCGACCTTACAGAAAGAGCGTTGAAATATGACCTTACTATTCCTTTTGCAAGATATGTAGCGATGAACCACACCAAACTGGCATTTCCTTTTAAACGCTACCAGATGCAGCCGGTGTGGAGAGCTGACCGTCCGCAAAAAGGGCGCTACAGAGAATTTACACAATGTGATGCTGATGTAGTGGGAAGCACAGTTTTGTTGAATGAAGTTGAGCTGGCAAACATCTATCATGAAGCGTTGGTGAAACTGGGAATGAAGGAATATGAGTTGCGTATCAACAGCAGGAATGTTTTAGCGGCACTCTCTGAATTATGTGGCGGTGCTGATAAACTGATTGATATAACAGTTGCTATTGATAAATTAGATAAGATCG
>JADMIO010703304.1_pt1 | contig 29136 bp, 25 predicted proteins | sample 8958161 | NCBI WGS metagenome assembly JADMIO01 (sample SAMN16585339, study PRJNA669376) | soil metagenome | isolation source: Crop rotation soil | place: USA: Cullars Rotation, Alabama | collected 2011 | reverse complement strand
CCTCTCGCCTCTCGCCTCTCGCCTCTCGCCTCTCGCCTCTCGCCTCTCGCCTCTCCCCTCTCGCCTCTCCCCTCTCGCCTCTCCCCTCTCGCTACGCGCGCATTACCTCACGCGTTGCGTGCCACGTACGCCGCAGTGAATCCTGGCGCACCGAATCTCTCCTGAATGCGCGCACGCTATCCCACTGCGCCTCGCGATTCTGATCGTTTCTCTTCCCGCGCGGCGCCAGGGAATTCAGCCACTCCACTCGCTCGCGCGCGGCAGCGAGTTCGTCCGTCATTGGCGGCGGATCCGCGCGCGTCGCATCTCTGCTGCCACCGTAGGCGTGCAGCGCGCCACGCTCGTCCCGCATGTAGCTGCGGAATCGTTCGCCCAGCCGGGTGTTGAGTGGAGTCGACTCGCGGCGAACCGAGCTCGGTACCAGCAGGCTGTACGATGTCACTCGGCCCGCTGCATCGCGCTGCGGCGTGTAAATCAGGCGTCGCAGATCCGAGTTGCGCAGACACGAATTCGGTTTGCCCGCCCATCCCCTGCAGTCACTATAGCCCTTCAACTCCATCGCGCCGCGCGGAATCGTATCGTCACCCACACGCTCGGCGATCAGCTGCAGAGGATATTCACGCCGCGAATTGTTGTTGGCGTACTCCTCGATCTTGCGCTGGACTTCCAACAAATCGGCGAGCGGGCCGGCGTTGACGACTTGCACCGAATCCAGCCGGCCGTCGATCTCCACTGCTTCGCGCATCACGCCAGTCTGGTCGACCCAGACTTTGTGGACCGGAACGCCACTGCGCGTCTTCTCAGTCAGCATCAGCATGAATCGCGTCTTGCTCGGCCGCTTGTAATCGATGGTGTAAGCCCGGTCGGAGAGACGGTCGAGGGTCTTGGCGCAATTCACGCCGCGCTCCACGACAGCGTCTCCGCGACGTGCAGCACCGAGTGAATCGGGAAACCCGTGACTGCGCGGATCATCGCTGCCGACGGACCACAGGCACAGGTAAAGCGGCTCGATCGTTTCCGCCGTCTTGTCAGTTCTATAGTAGGGGCCGGTGTCGGCGTCGAACTCGTGGACTTTAGACCACGCCGATTGATAACCGACGACTGATAGCAGCGCGAATCCCGCCAGGGCACTGAGGTGTGGTCGCGCTCGTGTTACCCCGAGTGATGCGCGCACCGACTTGTACATCAGTCGCAGCAGTGTGGGAATCATCACCCACAGGAAGAGCGCCCACGCCGGACTGGCGAAGAAGAAGAGGAAGCTGTAGGCGAGCGCCATTCGCGTCTCGCTCGAGCCGTGGACGTACGAATCGAATACGCTGTAGACAAACAGCGCAATCACCGTCGCCGGGAACGCGACTCCCATCGCCAATCCCTTCTCGTCGGGCTTGCGACGCAGCTGATACGCGACGAAGCCGAACGCGAACAGGAAGAAAAGCGCGGTAGGCAGCAGTACTCTGATCGATTTCCAGAGCGGTCCGGTGTCGTCGTTCTGAAAGAAAGCGACGAAGTAGATTAACACCGTCAGCGCCATGCCGAAAATCGCGGTGTTCCTGGCGGAAACGTGCGGAGGTTTTCGTCCGAAGAATCCGTCCATACCCCAGAGACGAATGTCCGAGCGATGCCGATACTGATTTCGGCCCGAAGAAAAGGCGGATCACTTTCGTGCTTTCCGGGCTACGGTGTATAGGGAGCCTTGATCCTCACGGGAACCGCGGTCGTTCCCCAGTGAAACTGCATGATCGCGTCGTCGCGGAGCACGAGCGGGAAATAGATCGTAAGAGTCTCGACGTGTGCCGCCTGCTCCGGTTTCACGTCGACCCGCAAAGCCTCGGAGCGCTCCCCGGGATAAGGCTTGTGAAAAACGTGCGCGGCGCGATTGAAGATCAGTGTCCACGGCGCACTCTCCCGCGGAATCAACCACAGCGTGTACTCACCCGCGAGTAAAGCGTTCCCTTCGACCTCGATGTCGTGGTCAATCACCATTCGCGTCGCGGAATCAGCGCCCGGGTGCCAGATCTGATCCCACGGCACCAGACTGCCAAACAGCGCGCGCCCGCGCGCGACCGGTCGGCCATACGTAATCGCAATGTGAGTGTACGCCACGTTCTGAGTGACACTTCCGCGCTGACTCGGCGGATACGTCTGCGCCGTCGAGTTCTTCGTCGCAACCAGACCAATCAGGACCCCAACGAGCAGCGCGCGCATAGGGGATATAGTAGAACGTGCCCCCGCTAATCGCCAACCGCTCACCGCTTAGCGGTTACCTACCGCTTCCCTCTTTGCGATAATGGTGCTAACTCCTAAGCATGTTCCGGAAGCCTCGCGATTCGGAAATCGACGTCTTCGGCATCACCCACCGCGGACGGGTGAGACCCACCAATCAGGATCATTTCCTTGTCGGCGCCTTGCGTCAGCGGTTCAATGTCCAGCAGTCGAGCCTGGACGATTTCTCGCAGCTGCCGCTCGTTGAGGATCGGCTTGCGGCGCTGATAGTTGTCGCCGACGGAGTTGGCGGCGGAAAGAAGGGCGAGGAGGCGAGTCAGCTCGCCGTCGAATTACTGACCAAGTACATCAGCGAGATGGTACGCTGCTATTACAGCGCCGATACCGGCGACGCGGATTTCACGCAGGCCCTGGAGCAAGCCGCGTTTCGCTGCCACCACCGCGTGCTCGAGGAAGCCGCTCGGCATCCGGATTTCGAAGGCATGGCGACGACTCTCACGATGTTCATCGGCGTCTGGCCGTGGTGTTACCTGCTGCAGGTCGGAGACTCGCGCTACTACCAGTTCCGGCAGGGACATCTGACGCAGATCTCGCGCGATCAGACAATGGCGCAGGAGCTGATCGACAGCGGGATGTTCGCCGCGGCGGTGAACAAGACTCCGTTGACCAACATTCTGTCGTCGTCCATCGGCGGTCCGGAGACGGCGCCCGTGGTGAAACGCCTGCCCAACTCGTGGAGCACCACTCACCTGTTGTGCACCGATGGCCTCAACAAACACGTGTCCGATGAAAAGATCGCCGAGCGTCTGCGCACGATGCGGTCTGCGCAGCACGCGTGCGAGACTTTACTCGAAGATGCGCTCGAAGCCGGGGGGACGGACAACATTACTATAGTAGTGGGCCGAGCGGTGCCGGCGTCTAACGTCGACGTCACCGATACCGGCGAGATCCAGGCGATCGGTTCCGAGACCGAAGGCGCAGCGCGCTAGTCGCGCTTCCGCGCGATTATTTCCATCAGTCCCGGAGTCACCATCCGCGCGCCAGAGCGCGTGGCTTCCTCCATGTCCCGGCGAGCGGCTCGAGCTTCGTCGCTGGTGAGATAGCCATGCTCGACGAGACGCTCGGTTCCGGTGGCGACGAAGGTCGCGGGCCATGCCCAGCGCTGATCCTGCGGCGACAGTATATCGGTGATCGTGCGCGAGCGCTCGATCTCAAATCCCAACGACTCGAGCAGTGCCGGCATCCCTACACCGATATTCGGCTCGCCACCGCTTGCACGCCAGCTCGTGATCACCGCGTTGATGAAGCGCTCGTGGCTGACGCTCGCTGGAATCAGCCTCCAGGTTTCGTACGAGTAGTACTCATGCATCACGATGGCGCCGCCGGGTTTGATTGCGCGCGCCAGGCGCTCCACGACTTGCGCGGGGTTTTGCACGAACGCGAGCACCCATCTCAGCCACGCGCCGTCAGCCTGCATCCCGGCGAAGTCAAACGTCGCCAGATCGTGATTGATGATGTTCACATTCTCAAGTCTGCGGTCGCGACAAGTCTGCGCGAGATAGTCGAGAAACCGTTGCGACTGGTCGATGGCGATGATTTGGCCATTGGGACCAACGATGTCCGCAAGATCCATCGTCGCGTGGCCGGGACCACAACCGACGTCGAGCAACGTCTGCCCGCGCCTGAACTTTGCGGCCTGCCATGCTGCGGTTGCTTCGGGCCGCCACACGACGTGCTGCAATCGCAGGCGCTGGATCTCGTCGTCGTCGGTGCCGAGTACGTACTCCTGGTCCGCGGCACCAGATGAAAACTCAGACCGTTGCTGCATGCTTCAATGTTGAAATGTTCGTCGCGCGAAATCCACCCGAATCTTGCGCTCTTTACCGGACTCTGACGAACAGAACGCCTGGCTCAGTTCCACGTGAACCCGCTGCGCGCGTTCCAATAGTCAGCCGGGTTCATTGTGCCTGCGGTGAGCATCTCGTGTTCGACTTCGTCGTCGCAGTGGAAATCGCGTGCGCGCGCATTTGAGATGAGCTGATCGACGGTCGCGGCCCCGCTCAGCACGACCGTCGCCCACGGACGCTCGAGTGCGATGGCAAGCGCCATGGTCTCCAATTCCGCGGCGTGATTCCGCGCGATAGTTCGCAGGGATCCGATGACCGACGACAACGGCGATTGTTCTTCCACGTTGGTCTGCGTAAGACGGCCGTTGGCCAGCGCTTCCTTGATCACGACCGTCATTCCGGCATCGTGCGCCTCGCTTAAAGCCGGCTCCGCACTGCGCTCGAGCAGGTTCCACGTCGACTGCACCGAGTCGAAGACGCGTTCGCCGTCGCGGCACACCTCGATGCATTTGCGAATCGCCACCGCCTGCCCCGGCCCACTGGTGGTGATGCCGGCTCTGATTCCCTTCTCCTTCAATCGCGCCATCGCATCGATCAACGAATCATCGTCGAGGGTCTGGCTCTCGGCGGTGACTGAGTGGATCTGATACCGCGACAGGTATCCGTCGAGTTGCTCGAGACTCTCCGCGATTTGTCTGCTGAAAGTCGAGAGAGAGTGATCCTTGATTTCATGACGCTCGGCGCTCGTCTTCCAACCGGCGGTATAGGTGTATCCCCACTTGGAAGCGACGACCACATCTCCTGGCTCGATTCGCCGCTGTGCGACCCACGAGGCGAAGAACTCCTCTGCCCTCCCGTACGAGCGCGCCATGTCGAAGTAGCGAATGCCGGCGTCGTATGCGGCGTCAAGCACCTCGCGTGCATGCGCTGCCATCGCCGGCGGGTCATAATTTCCGCCAAGCGCGTTCGCGTGATTCAGCGTCACGTATCCCGGCCGGCCGAGTGCCGCCATGCCAAGTCCGAGGTGGGCGGTCATCGCAGGAACATAGCAGCTCCGGCGCGCGAAGCGCTCGGTCTAACGCACGGGTCGGCCAGGAATTAGTTTCGCCTTCCCGGTCTTTCACATTCCGTTGTCCCATTAACAAACGTGTCCATGACCCGCTTGTATTGCGCGCTCGCTATCGCGGCTCTCGTTTCCCCTCCGCTCGTTGCGCAGAGCCCGGCTGACAATCATTACGTCTTCCTCGGCAACGAGCGTAGCTACGATCGGGCTCCGAGCGGCGTGACGGTCCACGCCGACAACGGAGCTGTTTCGATTGAAGCGATCGCCGGAGTGGGCATTCGTGTTCGTACGAGGTTCGGCGACGGTAACGCCGGTTTCCCGACAATTCATTCACTTGCCACCGGCGACTCTGTTCCCAAACTCGGCGCCGCAACGGTCAGCGAGGATGGCGACGCGATCGTCGTGAGCGGCGAAGGCGTCGTCGCACGTGTCGCGCGTCATCCGGTGCGGATCTCCTTCACCGACGCCGCCGGTAATCCGCTCGTCGCCGAGACCTTCGGCGCCGGCACGTGGCAGGGACGCGTCACCCATGTTGTTAGCGATCCAACTGGCGTTCGCTACTACGGATTGGGTGAGCAGCCGATGCCACTCATTCGCAATGGCTCCGTCTATCCGCTATGGAACACCGACGCTTTCGGCTATCGCGTCGGCCAGATGCCCATTTACTCCTCGATCCCGTGGTACATCGGCGTGCGCGATGGGCGCGCTTACGGAATTCTCTACGACAACCCGTTCAAAGCCGAGTTCGATTTCTCCGCGCGCATGCGCAACGCGGTGGAGTACATCGCTGACGGCGGGATTCAGGGCGGTGAGCTCCGCTACTACGTGATTCCCGGCCCCGGTCTCGACAGCACGCTCGCTCGCTACACTCGACTTACTGGCCGTACTCAGCTTCCGCCCCGCTGGTCACTCGGCTATCACCAATCGCGCTACAGCTACTATCCGGACACGATGGTGCTGAATCTGGCGCACGAGTTTCGTCGCCGGGACATCCCTGCTGATGTAATTCATCTCGACATCCACTACATGAACGGCTATCGGGATTTCACGTTTGATCCTGAGCGATTCCCGCGGCCGAGGCAGCTGATGGACACTCTCGCCGCGCAGGGGTTCAAGGTCGTTACCATCGTCGATCCCGGTCTGAAGATCGACAGCGCCTACCCTGTGTATCGTGAGGGTCTCGCGCGCAACGCGTACGTGACGATGCCCGATGGAACACCATACACCGCGATCGTATGGCCTGGTCGCAGCGTACTGCCGGATTTCTCGCGCGCAGCGGTGCGCGAGTGGTGGGGACTGCAACACCGCGCGCTTATCGACGCAGGTGTACGCGGCGTATGGAACGACATGAACGAGCCGGCATCGTTTGGTGGACAGACCATCCCCGACATCGCCCAGTTCGAAGGCGATGGTCATCCGGGGACCCATCTGCAGTACCACAACCAGTACGGCACGCTGATGGCGCGTGCTGCATTCGAAGGTTTCAAAGCGCTCAGACCGGATCGTCGGCCGTTCATCATCACCCGCGCTGGCTACGCCGGTGTGCAGCGCTATGCGACGATCTGGACCGGCGACAACACCTCGACCTGGGACCATCTGCACGTCTCGCTGCCGATGATCATCGGGCTCGGACTATCCGGAATTCCGTTTGCGGGGAGCGACATCGGCGGCTTCAACGGTGCGCCAAACGCCGAGCTCTACTCACGTTGGTTACAGGCTGCTTCACTCGTTCCGTTCATGCGCACCCATGCGATGATCGAGACGCCGAGGCGCGAGCCCTGGAGCTACGGCGCAGAGCATGAGCGCGCCAATCGCGCGACGATCAGGCTGCGGTACAGGATGATGCCCGCGCTTTACACCGCCTACGATCAGCACACACGAACCGGGGCACCTGTCATCAAGCCCGTGTTCTGGAATTCGCTGACGGATTCCGTCGCGCTCGGCGTCGACGACGAATTCATACTCGGCGATCATCTGCTCATCGCGCCGGTGGTCGAGCCGGGTCAAAACTCCCGCCCCGTTTATCTGCCTGCCGGCCGATGGTACAGACTCGGCGGCAGCGAGTCCTACAACGGGGGACAGCGTGTGACGGTGAATGCACCGAACGTCGAGAGCGATGGTGGTGACACCACAGGTTTGGCTGGTTTGCCGGTGTTCGTCCGAGCGGGTGCGCTGATTCCATCAGCGCCGGTTGTGAACTATGAAGGCCAGCGCAAAATCGACACGCTCACACTCGATGTCTATCCAGGCTCGGCGACCAGCGAGTTGTACGAAGATGCCGGCGACGGTTACACCTATCAGCGCGGAGACTTTCGTCGCACGACGTTCACGACATCAGGCCAGTCGCTGACGATGTCGCGAACGGGCACGTACGCGGGCGTGAAATCTTTCAATGTGGTGTTGCACGATGTCGCGCGACCACGGCGAGTATCTGTCGACGGTCGTGGAGCGCGGGTCGACTACAATGGCGCGCGTAGAGAGGCCCGTTTTATCATCCCCTCGACAGCGCGAAATGTAAGGATCGAGTAAGCTCCACCGGCGCTCGGCTGCGAAGTGCGCGTCGGTTTTGCATTGTGCAATAAAGCGTCGGCACCGACCCATTTCGCCAGATTCGTAAGTTGTGACGCCACAGCGGCTTAGCCTAGCTGACGTCAGGCTTACAATCGGCCGGAAGTGGCGGTTGCTCGGTTCCGTGCTGGCTGGTCTACTTAGCGACGTGCCAAATCGCTTGGCGCCAGGCATTCAGAGGAGCACACAATGAGCAACAAGAAAGGCTTCACCCTGATCGAGCTTTTGATCGTCGTCGTGATCATCGGCATTCTTGCCGCAATCGCGATCCCGAAGTTTGCGAACACGAAGGACAAGGCTTACGTCGCTGCGATGAAGTCTGACCTTCGTAACCTCGCGACGTATGAAGAGCAGTACGCCGCTGACAACCAGGGTTCATACTTTGGTGGTACGGCAACGATGGCTGCGCCTCTCCAGGGCTTCACGCCGTCGCAGAACGTGACGATTGTCGCTACCAACGTTGCTGGTCCGCCGCCTTCATGGAGCGCGACAGCTACGCACTCGCAGTCGGCTAAGACCTGCGACATGACCAACGGTGTAATTACCTGCACCTGATTTGGTTGCGCTGATCCAGATGTTAAAACGGGGACGTCGCTGACGTCCCCGTTTTCTTTTTGCTGCTACGGCGTGCGCTAAAGCGTTAGATACCGAGCCAGTCGCGCGCTTTGTCTTCTTCGCGGAAGACCTGGATCGTCTGACCAACGCTCTCCGCGCGCAACGCGAACATGCGCGCCATACCAAACACCCCATCATCGGTGGCGACGATCGCGCGACGGGTGCCCGGCTCGAAGAATTGATCGAGTGATGTGTCGTTGATCATTCCAGTTGTCACCGCGATCTCGGTGACGCCAGTGAGATCTGTCAGCTGCACGAAGGTGGGATCGAATGTCGGGTCTGCGCGCAGCTGTCGATTGTGATCGTAAACCTCTGTATCGGTAACTGCGCCCCAGAGTCGGCTCGTGACAAGTCGACGCCGGGGGTCGATTTCATATGCAGCAGGCAACTCTCTCTCATGGTCTTGGGACGAATAGAACTGCAACGAATAGTGTTGATTGTAGTGGGAGTGTACGAAGCGCGCATCCCCTCATTTGTTTGTTAGATGCGCATCTAATGGGCTTTGCAGTGCGGCCTCTTTCGTTTGCCCGGTGGCCGCAACTGACCAAAGTGAGATGTTCGACAGTTAGGTTTCGCGCGTAATTCACTGCACCAAGAGATGATCATGCGCCAACTCGTTGAAATGAATGTTGCTGACGTTGCCGGGCTCGCTTCACGCGTCGACATCCGCCGTGACATTCCGCAGATCGTTACGACGCGGGCGTTCGATTGGCCGGGACTGCGACTGGAGGCCGGCACCAACAACATTGCCAGCGTCGATGAAGCCGCTGGTTTGCATCACTACGTGTCACTCAACGTCGACGACCGGCCGGTGACCCTCGAGCTGAAAGGCGACAACGGCTTTCGGCGAGTGGTGTTGCGTCGCGGCAGTGCGTGGGTAGTGCCGGCGGGCGACGTGATCACGCTCCGGGTCAACAGCACATTCCGCTACGTGCGCATGTCGATCGATCCGATTTACTTCTCCCGCCTCACCGGACATCCAGACGCTGCGCCGATCCAGCTGCATCGCACCTACGGCGTCACCAAATCCCAGATCGGTCACATCCTCGATGCGCTCGTCGCTGAAGCAGATTCGGGCAATCCCGGCGGCCTGGCGTTCGTGGAAGCGCTGGCAATGGGACTTAGTCGCCAGATCGCACTGCACGCCGGCGAGCCGCACCGCGCGCAACGATTGCGCGGAGGCCTATCGGCAGTGGCGAAGCGGCGGACGCTCGAGATAATGCATGAGCACTCCGATGCAAATCTCACGGTCGATCTGCTGGCGCATGAAGTCGGGTTGTCGCCCGCGCATTTCGCGCGTGCGTTCAAAGAGACGATTGGTCGCGCACCGCACCGATATCTCCTGACCCTGCGACTCGAGAATGCGCGGCGCCTGCTCGATGACGACAAAGTCGGCTTATCCGAAGTTGCGCAGCGCACGGGATTCGCCGATCAGGCGCATTTCACCAGACTCTTCAAGAGAGAGTTCGGCGTCACGCCCGGGGCCCTCGTCAAAAGCAGACGCAGCTGACCCGCAAGACGTAGCAGAATCATTCAAAAAGCCGCCACGCCTTTGTTCAAGACCACAGCAATTCGTCGGGTGAGATTGCGCGGGTAAGACCTTTCCACCAAAAACCGCGAAAGCAAGGCGACTCATGAAGACGACAATAACTCTGGCGCTGGTACTGGCGCTGGCTGCGTGCAGTGGAGGCGTCGGAGGATACGGCACGACAGCACCCCCGCCCCCGCCACCGCCACCGAACGGAACCGTGAACGCTTTACCCAGCCTGGCCTTCAATCCAAGACAGGCAAGCATCGACGCCGGTCAGAACGTCACCTTCAATTTCGGATCGGTCGCGCACAACGTGATCTTCGACAATCGTACGGCTTCAACGCCGGCTGACATCGTTGGCAACAATGTCAACGAGTCGATCAGCCGTTCGTTCACCACCGCCGGGACGTACAACTATCATTGCAACATTCACCCGGGGATGGCCGGCGTGATCGTAGTGCGCGCGGCCCAGATGTGATTCTAGATTCACGCATGATGCAGACAGAGCAGGACTCGGTCGCAGATTACGCGCAGACGGTTTCGATGCGCGTGATCGCCGCCTCCGCGCTGATCGAGGTCATCAGCGATCTGACCGACGTGTTCGCGGAGACGGTCAACAACGGCTCGCCACTCGGCTTCATGCCGCCGATCACTCGCGACCAGTCGCGCGACTACTGGATCTCGCTGCTGCCGGAGCTACGCGCCGGTCGGCGACTGTTGATCGTGGCGATGTCGCACGGGCGTGTGATCGGCTCTGCGCAGCTGGCGCTGTCACCGCGGCCCAATTCTCCGCACCGCGCCGAAGTGGAGAAAGTTTTTGTCGCGCGATCGGCGCGCGGCTGCGGCGTCGGCACTGCGGTGATGCGGGCTGTGGAAGATGTCGCGCTGCAACACGGCCGGACGCTGCTGCTCCTCAACACCCGCTTCCAGGAACCAGCGCACTACTGGTACAAAGTGCTCGGCTACAGCGACGTTGGCGTGATCCCGGGCTGGACGATCGGACCGCAGGGCGAGCAATACGATCACGTGTCGATGTACAAGTCGCTGGCGCCATAGGGTCTTTGCGCGCCGCGTCAGGGTGCGCGAACGTCGGGAGGCGGTGGACGCCATTCGATTGGTGGCGCGTCCAGAATTGACGTTTGCACTGCGTCGGCAATGTCGCGGCGCAGTGCTTCGTGCCTGAGATTCGCCCGCGTCGGGTTCACGCGATTCGTCAGCAGCACCACAAAGACGCCGCGCTCCGGATCGATCCAGATGCTGGTGCCGGTGAATCCAGTGTGCCCAAACGACCGGGGTGAGAAGTAACGGCCGGCGCTCGAGTTCGCGCTCGGCGTATCCCAGCCCAACGCACGGCTCGATTTGTTCGATTGACGCGCCGTCCAGCGCGCGACCGTCGCCGGCTGGATGAGTTGCACGCCGTTGTATTGTCCGCCATTCAGCATCATCTGTGAAAACAATGCCGCATCACGCACGGACGAGAACAGTCCGGCGTGACCCGCGACCCCGCCCAATGCGCAGGCGTTCTCGTCGTGGACGATGCCGTGAACTTTGATGTGTCGGTATGCCGTGTCCATTTCAGTGACGGCAATTCGATTGAGCAACGGATTGGTGGGAGCGAACGCCGCTGTGCAGGTGCTATCGGGCCGGACGGCACCGAGCGGATTGAAGCCGGTGTCGTGCATGCCGAGTGGCTGCCAGATGCGGGTGGCGGTGAACTGATCGAGCGGCATGCCGGTGATGCGCTCGACGATCATGCCCATCAGAATGAAATCCCAGTCGCTGTAGATGGTGGTATCGCCAGGATTGTAGGCGAGCGGTCGCGCGTTGATTTGCTGCAGATATTCAGCGCGGCCTTTGTAGTCGCGCCACAGCGTCGCGAACGCCTCGAACCCGCCACTGTGGGTGAGAATCTGCCTCACGGTGATCTTTGATTTTGCCGAGTCGTTGAGCTCCGGGATGTAGACGCTCACCGGCAAATCCAGATTCAGCTTCCCTTCGTCCTCCAGCATCATCGCCGCAGTCGTCGTCGCCACGACTTTGGTGAGCGACGCCATGTCGAACATCGTCGAGTCGGTTACCGGCGGCGAATCCGGCGTGTTATCGATGTTGCCGTACGCTTTCATGTGTACGATGCGGCCGTAGCGTCCGACGGCGAGCGCGACACCGGGCGCCGCGCCCTGCGACATCGCGACCCCAACGATCGAGTCGAGCCGATGATTGAGATCCGGAGCGAAGTTGACTGCGCGGGGCTCCGCGCGCACGAGAGTGGTCACGGGAGTGAGGCGGAATACTGGGCGCGGTGGTGCACACCCGGCTAACGCGACGCAAAGAGGGAGGTGGAGGAGTCTGACGAGTTTCATGAGCACTGAGTAGTACGGACCAACTGCGTAGTACTCAGTCTCCTCTGCACGTTTCACGCAACCGAAATCCGAACTTCGCCTCTTGCCGCCATCGCTGCGGCATTCACATCGTTGTTACAACCTGGAGAGTGGAATGACGGTTCCGTTCATCAACCTGCGCCTGGTTTTTGGCGCGGCAGCAGCAATCTTCCTCGTCGGCGCAACGCCCAGCACGGATCCGCCGCGAGTCAGAATCGACACCGGAACCATTGAGGGCGGCGTGGACTCGGCAACGGGTGTGTTCGTGTTCCGTGGAATCCCCTACGCCGCGCCGCCAGTGGGAGCGCTGCGTTGGCGGCCGCCGCAACCGGCGGCGAAATGGCCGGGCGTTCGCGATGCCAGCAAGCTCGGTCACAACTGCATGCAGCATCAGCCGTACGCCGATATCGATCCGTTCACCGCGGGTGTGTCGGAGGATTGTCTCTACCTCAACGTCTGGACGACATCGCTCGCTGCAGGATCGAAGAAGCCGGTGATGGTGTGGATCCACGGCGGTGGATTCTGGGCCGGGTTCGGCGGCGAAGAGCGGCACAACGGCGCCCCGCTGGCGAAGAAAGGCGCGGTCGTCGTCACTCTCAACTATCGCCTCGGTCCATTCGGATTCCTCGCGCATCCCGCACTCGCCGCGGCATCGCCCAATGATCCAGTCGGCAACTACGGTTTGCTGGATCAGATCGCCGCTTTGCGCTGGGTGAAGCGTAACATCGCGCGCTTCGGCGGGGATCCAGCGCGCGTGACGATCTTCGGCGAGTCCGCGGGCGGAATGAGCGTCGGGTCGTTGATCGCATCGCCAATGGCAACGGGCCTGTTTCAGCGCGCCATCCTCGAGAGTGGTACGGGGATGAACGGCCTCGGTGTGTTCACACGCGACACGGCGCAGGCGATCGCGAAACAATTCCTGGATTCACTGCACATCACCGGGTCCGACGCCGAGATCGCCAGACAGCTGCGCGCCGCGGATGCGAAGACATTGCTCGACGCATCGCTTCACATCGGTCCATCCGGATCGCCGAGGTTCTTTCCGGTCGTCGACGGACGGGTGCTTCCGCACGCTGTCGACACTGCGTTGATGCGCGGCACGGCGAATCTCGTCCCGGTGATCGTCGGCACCAACCGCGACGAAGGTGATGAGTGGATGGGCGCGCCATCGCGAGCATTCGCGCGGCTGACTTCCGCGAAGGGTGTGCCGACCTATCTGTACATCTTCTCCCGCGTCGGTGACGACAGCGTGAGTCGGACGCGCGGTGCGTATCACAGTGCGGAAATCACCTTCGTCTTCGGACGGCCGAAGCCGATTCTCGAGAGCGCCGGTACGACTGCGTACGACGCGACTGTCGCGGACGCGATGAGCGATTATTGGGTGGCGTTCGCGTCTGCCGGCGATCCAAATGCCCCGCCGGCAAGAGGTAAATGGCCGAGGTGGCCGAAGTACGATCCGAAGACCGATGCTCTGCTCGAGATCGGACCGCAGATCGCGGCGCGCACGGACTTCAAGAGGGCGGTCTACGATTCACTGGATGCGATGGCGAGATCGCGGGGTCGAGTACGACCTCAGTAACGACTTCAGTGACGACTGAGTACTTCGGACCAAGGGCATCGACGAGTTCCGACTGATTGAGGACGGAGGACGAGTGAGGCGTCGAGAGTTTGTTCAACGGGGCGTGTTGATCGCGGGCGCTGCGGCGGCCGCGGGAGTCGGCGCCGACGCAACCGTTGGCGTCGCGCAGGGGATCACCGAGCTGATACCGCAAGCGGACAGGAAGTCACGCGCGGATGCGCCGCCGCCGATAACCGAAGGGGAGCGCGAGCAGCGGAGGGAGAAAGCGCGAGCGCTGCTGGGGCAGCTGGGCTACTCGGCGATGTTGATCGAGCCGGGCGCGAACATGGAGTACTTCACCGGAATTCAGTGGGGGCGAAGCGAGAGATTGTTCGCGTTTCTGCTTCCCGTGTCTGGAAAGCCAGTCGTGATTTCCCCGGGATTTGAGCAGCAGCGCGCGGAGGATCAGGTCGCAGGGCGATTCGATGTACGCGTTTGGCAGGAGGATCAAAATCCGGAGACGCTCGTCGCGCAGACGCTGAGCGACCTCGGCGTTGGCAGTGGCCGGTTGGCGGTCGATCCGAGTGCACGCACTTTCGTGTTTACCGAGCTGGCGATTGCGCGTCCGGCAATGCAGATGGGCAACGCCGCGATCGTCATCAATCAGTGCAGGGGAACCAAGTCGAAGCATGAAGTCGACATCATGCGCTTCGCCAATCAGACGACGCTCGCTGCCTATCGCGAAGCGTTCAAGACCCTGCGCGCCGGTCTCACTCAGGCGGAGCTGGCGGCGACGGTGTCCGCCGAGATGAAGAAACTCGGCTACGACGGTGGAGCGCTCGTGCTGTTTGGTGAATCGTCCGCGTATCCACATGGGTTGCCGCATCCGCGGTCGCTGCAGGAGAATCAGGTCGTGCTCGTCGATGGCGGGCTCAGCGTGCACGGCTATCAGTCCGACATGACGCGCACCGTCGTCTTCGGCACACCGGCTGCCGAGATGCAGAAAGTCTTCGACATCGTGCACGAAGCGCAGGCGCGCGCGCTGGCGTTCGCAGCGCCCGGCAAACAGTGTGGTGAAGTCGACGCTGTCGCGCGCAAAGTCATCACCGATGCGGGTTACGGGCCGGACTATCGCACCTTCACCCATCGACTCGGCCACGGCATCGGTCTGGAGGGACACGAATGGCCGTATCTGGTGCGCGGCAGTCAGATCATCCTCGAGCCGGGGATGACCTTCAGTGACGAGCCGGGGATCTACCAGTACGGCAAGTTCGGCATTCGCCTCGAGGATATCATGGCGATCACCGAGACGGGCGCGGAGATGATGACACCTCCCCAAAAGTCATTGCGGGCGTCGGAGATCTAGCCACCAGAAGAAGACTGCCGGGCAATAGTCGGCTCGGCGAACGGATTTGAGAGGCTAGCTGCCAGTCACAAAACAAAAGCGGGCAGCTCAGAGCTGTAAGCCATAAGCTCACGGCTAGCTGTCGGCTTACAGCTTATAGCTGTCAGCCGCCCGCTTTTGTTTTGTGGATGCCAGGCCCAACGGGTCGCGATCCCGACGCCGGCCGTCAGGTCAGTTTCTTCGCAGCCTCCTTTCTGGTGAGTGCCGTTCCCGGTCCGTTGAACGGATACTCTGCAGCGCGCTTAAAGAACTCCTTCGCTTCCGCGGTCCGCCCCAGTTTCTCGAGCGCCAGTCCGCGGTAATACCACAGGTAGTTGTCGTCCGGACTTGCCTGCGCGAAATCATCGACGGCCGCCTGGAAGTTGCCTTGCAGAAAATCCGTGAATCCGAGCAGGTCGTAGGCGAGCTCGTTCTTGCGCGGGTTCTGATCCGGTTCGACGACCTTCATAAGGTCCTGCGCCTTCTGGCGTGCTGTCGCAAAATCGCCCTTGCTAGCGGCGAGTCTGCCTTGCCAGTAGTCGATGGCTGCCTCCGCGTTGCGACTGGCGGCCTCGGTATGCAGATCGGTGGCCTGCTGGCGAAACGCTACCGTTAGTTGATCGATTGCTCGCGCTGCGACCTCGTTGTGCCCTTTATCCAGGGCAACCAGTGCTTCGTCGTTGAGAGCGTTGATTCTCGAGCCCAATGCGTTCGGACTCTTCGGATCTATCGTCGCCGCGAGGCGGTCGAGCTCAGTCTCCGCTGCGGCCGGATCGCCGGCGTAGACATTCACCAGCGCGCCAAACGCCGCGAAGAGGTTCTTCACATTGGGATCGCTGAGCTGCGCACCGCGAGTGTAATCTGCGCGTGCTTCGGCGAAGTTGCCGAGGTAGGCATTGACGTGTCCACGCTGAACGAAGCCGCCGCCGTCGTTCGGCGCGAGCTCCGCCATCTTGGTGTACTCGGCGCGTGCCTCGGGCAGTTTATTCTCCGCGCGGTAGACGTCGCCCATATAGTCGTGAACGAACGCATCGTTCGGAGCGAGGGCCACGGCACGAGCGATATACTCCTCCGCTTTCCCCGCGTCGCGCGGCTCGTTCAACAGGTACGAATTCCCGAGTTGCACCCAACCTTGGACGAATGCTGGATTGACTTGCGTCACCTTGACGAGCGTTGCTCGTGCCTCGGCGCGCTTGTTGGCGGCGACCTGGACGCCGGCCAGATATCCCAGGGTGCGTGCATCGGTCGGTGCCATCTGCACCAATTGCTCGGCGAGGGCAAGCTGTCCGTTCACGTCGTTGTCGGCGCCCTTCTGCTCCGCTCGTATCCAGAGCTGCTCCATCGGTGTCGCCTGGTCGACGAACTGGATTGCCTCGTTCAAATGCCGGCGGTACCCCTCGGGCGAGCCGGCATAGTACGCGGCGTAAAGGTGCGCGAGGGAGAACTTTGGATCGGCTGCGGCAGCAGCATTGAAGTGTTGCCGCGCCTCGATGCCCCGTTCAGCGTCGGCGTCACGGAGTCCCTGCAGGAACTCCTGTCGCGCAGTCGCCGACGTAGTGCCGAGCGACTCGGCAAACCAGTGTCGATCGCTGGCGGCGGACATTGAAGCGGTGGTGGCAGGCGTGCTCTGGGCGCTGCCGACAGTGGCGAGCGCTCCCGTAAGGGCGAGAGCGAGAGCGGTGGAGAGCCTTCGGACGCTAAGCATTTCGGCCTCCCGTATGTGGGGTTTCGAATATGGGGAGCGTTCGGTGGTGGTGCAACAACCGCGGCTCACCGCGTGTTTATTGGCGCCCCTCCTCGGTATGGATCATGACTTTCTCCAGTCGATGTACTGCTCGCGAATCTGCCACCGCTCCCTCCAGTCATCGAAGCGGAACACGAACAGCGACTGAACGAAGACCGGCGCCGCGTCGGTCGACGACGCTGGTGCAATTAGCACCGCGGACACGAATGCCATGTCACCGCTCATGTCGAAGTCCTCGACCGTCACATCCAGGTGTGCGCCGCCAAGCCCGGTGGAAAAAATCTGCGTGACGATGCCGAGCGGGGTGATGCCTTCAGGTTCGCGCCCGATGATCGAGCGAGCGTTGGGCGTGTAGTTGGCGGCGAGGGCGACGGAATCCTGGTGCTCGATGGCGCGCGCCCACGTTTGCAGCACCGAACCGATTTTCTCCCGCACTTTAGCGTGGTACGCCGCGGTTTCCGCGTTGACGCCTTCGTGGGGTACGACCATGTCCACAATCCCCTGTGCGGACAGCGGCGTCGCGGTCGCAACGAGGGCGAATGTCAGAGCGGTCGGTCTGAGAAGCCGAATGGAAGAGCGAAAAAAAGTCATGAGGTTAAAATTAACGAGCATGGTCACGATCATAACCGCCGCCGATCGCATCCGCTTCGAGGTTGAAGGGATCGACAAGATGTGGGCACTGCGTAGCAGTCTGGAATTTCCTGTCTCGCACATCCGCAGTGTACGGATCGATCCCGAGGCTGCTACCGGGTGGTGGCACGGCATCAAGCTGTGGGGATCGAGTATCCCCGGGATTCTCACCGCCGGAACTTTCTATCAAAACGGTCGCGTCGTTTTCTACGATGTCCACGATCCAGAGCGCACCATCGTGATCGAGCTCGATCACGAGCACTACGACCGCATGATTGTCGAAGTTGCGGATCCAGAAGCGGAAAAGGCGAAGATCGAGAGTGTGATCACTGCCTCAAAACCGGGCAACGCCAGGAAGTCGAAGCGTTGACTGGCGGTCTCCCTAGCTTGCAGCGCGGTTACACACGGCGCGCTTAACGGCACGGGGCTATTATCGTCTCCCAGTGGCCGTGACCATTCCCCAACCCAGTGCACCTGTCGCAGCTCTCGGCACCGACACAGCGGAGCGACTCGCTCCGGCCCCGGAGCTCACACTCGTTCTCGATGGACCAGCCGAGCGAAGCAGCTCGCGCTGGATTCCCGTTCTTTGCAGCGCGCTCGTTGTGGGCGCGTCTTTTTTTGCCGCACCCGCGCTGACGAACAGTCTCACCGGAAAGGCGTTCTCCAATGCAACGCTCAGCCTGTCGGCTGGCTACAAAGTGCTGGCGCCGGTTTGCGACACACTGGATGCCATTTCGCTTTTCTCACTCGGTCAGCATGTCGCCCTTCTTCTGACTTGTGCACTTGGTTTCGCATTGTGGCGAATCGTTCGCCGACGACGCTCGCCCACGCGAATTCGCAAACGCGATGAACTGAGCGCTGCCGGCCAGGCGTTGCTCGTATTGCTGAGCGTCTATGTTGGCGGTGCAATGCTGCCACGGCCGATCGCCCGGCTGTCGGTTTCAGCACCCGACGCGGTCGTAATCGATTTTCATTCCCACACGCGTTACTCCTGGGACGGCCGCTCGAGCTTCTCGCCCGAACAGAGCAGACGCTGGCATCACGCGTCTGGCTTCGACGTCGCCTACGTCACCGATCACGGCACTTTCGCCGGTGCGGAAGAAGCCGCGCGCAACAATCCCGCGCACGCCGGCGCCGCCACGGTGATGCTTAGCGGCATCGAGGTTCGCGATCGTGGCAATCATCTGGTCGTACTCGGAACTGGTGCCGGCGATTGGCAGTCATACACGGCCGGCGATCTGCACGAGCGCATCTTCGAGCGCGACGCCGAATCACGCGGCGCTACTCGTCCAGTCGTTTTGTTCACGCTGCCGGGCAATTTGAAATCAGAGACCGCGATGGCCGTCGACGGAATCGAGCTGTCCGACGCAGCGCCACGTGGGCTCAGTGAGAGCGATGGGGCACGCGAACGGATCGTGGCGCTCGCACACCAGCAACAGAAATCGCTCGTCGCCAGCTCGAACAATCATGGGTGGGCAAGCGCATCGCCTGCCTGGAGCGTGATGCAGATTCGCAACTGGCGCGCGATGACACCGGCGCAGCTGGACGTCGCGATTCGCGAGCAGATTCTTCGCCGGGGAATGAGCGCCGTCCAGGTAATCGATCGCAGGTCACCGGGCGCGGTTTCGTCCGTTGGTCTCGCGTTCACCGTACCCGTTGCGGCGCTGCGAATGTTGCAAACCCTGACGTGGTCCGAGCGACTGTCGTGGCTCATCTGGATCTGGGCTGCGTACACTGTCGCGCTTCTCGCTCGGAAAATTCGCGGCACAGAAAGTCGCGAGGCTCAACAGCAATCGAAAATCAGGGCCTTTACACGGTGGCGGCGTGAGGCATCGATCGCTTAAGATCAGGGCCGTATGCGCAGACACCGCCGGCTCATTATCAACGCCGACGACTTCGGTATCTCCCGTGGCGTAAACGACGGGATCGTCGAAGCAGCACAGGCCGGTGGAATTACTTCCACTTCCCTGATGGTGAACATGCCGGCGTCAGCCGACGCCATCACGCGCGCGCGCCAGTGTTCGCGAATCTCGGTCGGCCTGCATTTCAATCTCACTGTCGGACACGCCATCACCGGCTCGTCGTCGCTGACGCAGGGGAACAGCACCGAATTCTACTCGCTCTCGAAATTACTGGCCGCCGCCTCGCTCGGCATGCTGAATGAATCCGACATCGAGCGCGAATGTCTGTCGCAGATCGACCGCATGACGAGCGCCGGTTTTCCCCCGACGCACATCGACAGTCATCGCCACGTACACACTCATCCCGCCATTTATCCGGCGGTGATGCGGGCCGTGCAGGCGAGACGCATCCCTTACATGCGCGTGCCGTGCGAGCCGCTCGACGACACACCCGCCGCGTGGGGCGCGACGTTCAAGAAGAGTCTCTCGCTGCTGAGTACGCGTCGCCAGAGTCGGTCGACGACAACGGCATCCCTCGCCGATCGCCCGGGACAAAACATCACCGGCTTCGTTGGCATTTCAGTCAGACCGGGTCGTTCGTTCGCGCGCCAATTGTTCGAGTTGATTCGCGATCTGCCTGATGGCACCACCGAGCTAATGACTCATCCGGGCTACGCCGACGTCGCGCTGGCGATGCGCGACAACTATACAGTGGAGCGCGAAACCGAGCTCACCGTACTATGCTCGCCGGAATTTCGTGAGCTGCTCAACGACTGCAGAGTCTCCCTCGTCAACTTTGGCGATCAGACCGCGATCGTCACCAGGGAGCACGAGATCGCCGAGCTCCGCTGATTCATTGCGGCTCCTGAATCTCCAGGCGTGAATTGATCCGAGGGTTCGTCAGCGTCTGATGCCCGCCGCTCGGCCAGCGAATCACGACGCTATCGGCCGCTGAATTGTCGTCGAGGCCGAAATGCAGGACTTTGCTCGACTGCGCGAGATATCCGCCCGCTGGATTGACCTGTCGGACCAGCGCGTTGCCGCCGATCCACACACGCGCCACCGCGCCGATTGCGTCTCGGTTGCTCTTTGTGCCGGTGAGCCTCAGCTCCAGGTAATTCCTGCCGGCAAAATGGTTGGCGAAGAAATACGGCCGCCCGTTGAAGTTGTTCGTCACTATTTCCAGACGGCCTGAGTTGTCAAAGTCAGCAACGGCAGCACTGCGTGAGCTGCGCGCGGCCTTTTTACCGGCGATCAGCTTCTCCTCAAACTCGCCGCCCGTCGGTGGCTCGACACCGAGCTGTTCGGCGCGATCGACGAAAGTCCCATTGCCTTTGTTCATCATGAGTTGATTGGGCCAGTAGTAGAACGGATAGCCCATTCCCGATGTGATGAAGACATCCTCGTGGCCGTCGTTGTCGAAATCGCCGGTGGCGATTCCCCACGGCCAAAAGGTCTCGAGGCCGGCGCGAACCACGGTTTCCTCGAATTTCCCGCCGCCGAGGTTGTGATACAGCGCGTTGCCGAAGACAAAACTGTCGTAATCCTCGCCGTGCATCGCGAACTCGCCGCGCTGCCTGGCTGCAAAATCCGCCGCACTCTCGTCGGCAAGCGGTCCGTTCTGCGACCGAAAGCGACGCCGCTGCGTGTGCAACGCGGCGTCGCGTGAATTCTGCTGCGAATCCAGGCCCATCCACATGTCGGAGTGCATGTCGACTACGAAAAGATCGAGTCTCCCGTCGCCGTCGTAGTCGAAGACCTTGGCGCCGATCGCACCCCGCGGAGTGGCGCCGAGTGTGTGGGGCGTGACATCGGTGAAAGTGCCGTCGCCGTTGTTGCGATACAGCTGGCCGCGCCCGAACATGCTCGGCAGGAACACGTCCAGAAATCCGTCTTCGTTGTAATCGAAAACCGCGGCGTCACCAGCCCAGCCTCGCCCGGCGAGGCCGGAGCCGGCGGTAACATCGGAGAAAGTGCCGTTGTGATTGTTGTGATAGAGGATGTTGTGCTCGATCGGGCTGTCCATCAGCGCCGGCAGACTGGCCTTGCCTTCATAGCTATGGTCCGCAGAATCGAAGTTGTCGGTGGTCCAGTGCGCGGTGTTGGTTAGCAAAAGGTCGAGATAGCCGTCGTTGTCGTAGTCGAAGAAGACCGCTGTCTGTGAATGCCCGACGTGCGATACTCCCGCTTTTTCAGTGACATTCTCGAATGTCCCATCGCCACGGTTGTGGAAGAGAGTGTTGCCGCCGCGAGTGGTGGTGACGAACAAATCCTCATTGCCATCGTTATCGTAGTCGGCAAACGTCGCGGCAACCGAGACGCGGCCGTTGATCGCGACGCCTGCTTTTGCAGTCACATCTTCGAATGTTCCGTCGCCCTTGTTTCGGTAGAGAGCGTTCGGACCGTGCTGGTTCGCGAAGTAGATGTCGTCGCGACCATCATTGTCGAAGTCGCCGATCGCCAGGCCGGATCCATGGTCGTAGAGATTGATCCGGAATCGCTGCTCGCCCTGCTCGTCGGGCAGGTTGTGCATCTCGAATTTGATCCCAGCCTGTTCCCCGCGCTCGACGAATCCGCTGGTTCGATCCTCCGCTCGGCTAACGACGACGCCGTACACGGCCAACAGGATCACCGCGGCTACCGCTATGGCCGAGAGCAGTTTGATGCGAGAGACTTTGCCCGCACGGTGAATGGGAGGCATTTGGCGCCGAACATCGGCGCCGGCACAGACCCGGTCGAGGCGGCGTTCGGCGAACGCCGCGATTAGGTGTGCGACCGGCAGACTTGGAGCGGTGGGCAACCCCGACCTACCCGGGACTGTGAGTGCGAACGGCCGCTGCGAATGCCGATCGTCGGCGACGGGAAACCGGAATTCTGACGCCGTTAGCCAGAATCGCCAGCAGCATGCCGTCCGAAGTTCTGCGCAACTCGCGGACACCGGCGACGCGGATCAACGCTTTCCGGTGCGCGCGGGCGAATCCGTCCGCCGTCACGCGCTTCTCCAGCGCGTCGAGCGATTCCCGCATCAGGTAGCTGCGTCCAGCGGACCAGACACGTGAGTAATAGTCGGCCGCCTCGATCCAGTCGATCTCGCGTAGAGGGATCACCACCGCGCCGCGGGCCGTGGGAATCACCAGCGACTTCTCGCGCACCGGCCCTTCGGACAGTCTGCGCGCAAGTCGCTTCATCGTGGCGGCGAATCGTCCCTCCGTCACCGGCTTGAGCAGATAGTCCTGCGCCTCGGCCTCGAACGCGCGAATGGCGAATTGATCGTATGCGGTCAGGAAAACGACTGCCGGCATTCGGTCCGGTGAGCGACGACGGATTACCTCGAAGCCGTCGACCTCCGGCATCTGGATGTCTAGGAACAACACATCGGGCTTGAGCGAATCCAGGGCGGCCAGAACTTCGCGCCCGTCCCGGCATTCACCGACGACTGCAAATTGATCGAACGGCGCCAGCAGTTGTCTGACTCCGCGTCGTGCAGCCGGCTCGTCATCGGCGATGAGGACTCGCCATTTAGGCGACTGCATCGCCACCTCCACGTGCGGGCACTTCGTGGAACGGAACCCGCAGCGTCGCGACAGTTCCGCCACCCGGGGCGGCGCTGACTTCGAGCGACGCGCGATCTGCATACAGGGTGCGCAGCCGCTCACGCGTGTTGGCGAGGCCGTGGCCTGCGGGTTCGGCGGCGCCCGAAATGCCGGGACCATCGTCTGTCACCGTGATCTCGACGATATCACCCCGGCGACGCGTGGAAATCGCGACTCGACCGGCGCCCGATCGCCGCGCGATGCCGTGGCGTACTGCGTTCTCGACGAGGTGCTGCAGCGCAAACGATGGCACCGCTGCGTACACCGTGTCGTCGGCAATATCGAACTCCGGCCGCAGACGATCGGAGAATCGCGCGCGCTCGACCTCGAGATACTGGCGTACGAGCTCGAGCTCGTCTTCCAGAGTGACTTCGTTCTCGTTGTTCCGGCTCAGCGTGAGCCTCACCACATCACTCAACTGCTCCATCACGCGTGTCGCGCCGGCATTGTCCCCTTCGCGCATCAGCACTGTGATGGTGTTCAGCGCGTTGAACAGGAAATGTGGATTGAGCTGGGCTTTCAGCGCGGCGAGGCGCGCGCCGGTGAGCTGCTCCGACAGCCGCGTCATCTGGATCTCGCGCGCGCGGGCTTCTGTGAAATACCTGATCGCGTGCTCGACGCCGACCATCCCCAGATAAACCGCGCAGCCGAACGGCAACGTGCCGACGAACCAGCTGACGGCAAACTGTGCGACGCCGTGCCTGAAGGAATGGGCTGCAGCACCAGTTTGAGGAGGGTGCCCCCACCCGCCCACAGCGCGGAGAAAACGAGCGACAGCGCGACGTGAATGAGTGTCCGCGACACGAGGTGCGGTCGCGCGATCGGCCAGCGACGCGCGAAGAAGAAGACCCCGGGCGTTAGCACCGCGTACAACAACCAGTCGGCGCTGTAGAAAATTGCTCCGGCGAGCTCCAGGGGCTCGCCGAAGATGTGAGCCTCGCCGACCGCTGTAACGAAGCCGAGGAACGCCGGCGCGAGCCAGGCGGCAGATACGAGCATCCACGGTTGGATGCGACGCGACTGTTGCACGCCCCACGCTATTCTGGGCGAGGGCACGACGCAATCACGGTCGCGCATTTCGCGCACATGTGCACCGCTCGCGGCACACCGCGCGCCGTTGGCCGCCGCGTGCTGGCGTCGCCGACGGGGACGCGCGAATTTCTCCGCCGTGCAAACGGTCACTGCGCAGGACAGTTTCAGCGCGACGCAGTACTCACCGACGACGGCGACTGCGGCACCGTCGGAAGCGGGGCGCGTTCTCTCGATCGATATCGCGCGTGGCGTCGCCATGATCTTGATGGCGATCGATCACGTGCGTGTCTACGCCGGGGTGCCGGCGGGTGGGCCAAACCCCGGTGTATTCTTTACTCGTTGGATCACCAACTTCGTCGCGCCAGCCTTCGCTTTTCTCTCCGGCACGTCGGCTTATTTGCTGGGCAGAAAACTCGGCAGCACGCGAGCGCTATCACGGTATCTGCTCACGCGCGGTCTGATTCTCGTGCTGCTCGAGCTGACGGTCATTCGCGTTGCCTGGACTTTCAACTTCCGCTTTGGCGAGTATCTGCTTGCGGGCGTGATCTGGATGCTCGGCTGGTGCATGGTGTTGATGGCCGCGCTCGTCTGGCTGCCCGTCGTTGCAATTGGCGCGTTTGGTGTCGTCGTGATTTTCCTGCACAACGTGATGGATTTCGTTGCGCCGCCAACCGATTCACTCGGCCAGGGCGCACTCGACTGGCTGTGGCAGATTCTTTACTACGGTGGTCCGATCCAGCTCGGCACCGACGGGCCAACGCTTGCGGTTTTGTATTCGATTGTGCCGTGGATCGGCGTGATGGCGGCGGGCTACGCGTTTGGCGCGCTCATCACCATGGAGACGGAGCGGCGCGACCGCATCTCGGTGCTGATCGGTCTATCGGCGATCGTGCTTTTTTTCGCTCTGAGAACGCTCGACGTTTACGGCGATCCGCGACACTGGCATGTGACGAATCCGACGCCGGTGCCGACGTTCTTCCGTTTCATCAACACCACCAAGTATCCGGCGTCGCTGCAGTTCCTGTTGATGACGCTCGGCCCAATGTTCGTGCTACTGCCGCTGTTCGATCGCGCGCGGGGAAAGATCGGCGACGTCGTGGCAACGTTCGGGCGAGTGCCCATGTTCTACTACCTGCTGCACATCCCCACTATCCACTTCGCCGCGGTCATCATCTCGCTGATTCGCGAACGTCGAGTGGATGGGTGGTTATTCGCGAATCACCCGATGATGAGTCCGCCCCCGCCGCAGGACTACATGTGGAGGTTGGGGTTGCTGTACCTCGTCTGGGCGATAGTGCTCGGCGTGTTGTTTTTCCCGTCGAAATGGTACTGGCGTCGGAAGTCCACGCGTCCAGCGAGATGGATGAGGTACATCTAGCATCTCGCCGTTGAGATCGCAGCGAGTAGCTGCCATCTCAAAACAAAAGCGGGCAGCTGACGGCTGTAAGCTATAAGCTGACAGCTATCACCAGACGACGTCGAGTGACAGCTGTGAGCTTACAGCTTATAGCTCTGTGCCGCCCGCTTTTGAATTAGGGTGGCCTTCGACGACGGCGTGGACCCTACGCCGCGATCCCACGATCACCTGACGGTAAAATTCCCCTTAACCGGCGCCAGATCAAACTCGCCTCCCCTGCAATCGGTGCTCGTGCCCGGATCGTGGAAATTGATGATGCTCGCCATGTCCGACCCGCGGCTCCCGTTGTCGACAACCTGGAACACTGCCTCTTTTCCGACGAGATCTTTCTTGTTGGCGTGCGTGACGATCCCGCTAACCGTGGCCGTACTTCCAACAATGTTGACGCAGTTGACGTTGATCTGGCCGTTGAAGTTGCCGCCAGCAGCCTTGTCCTGGAACGTTGCTCGGCCGGAGTTGCCGCTGGCGTTCACCGAGATGTGCTCGACGGAGCTGCCGAACGTCACTGTGCCGCTGCCATTGACTGAGGTCGCAGCGGCGGTCATGAGGACGATGGCGATGCTCGTGATCGAAAGTGGAAACATCTTTACCCCTCCCTATAAGTCTCAGGCTTAGAGAGGCATTACCCGTTCCCGCAGCCGGCGCTCCCGGCTGAAAGCCGACAGAAACCACGTTTTCCTTCTAGTTGAATCTTGTCCCGGCCCAACAATGTCAGTAACTTCTGCATAGTTATGCATACCTACGCCCGCGCCAATATCCTCCTTATCAACGCGATTATCATCGCGGGGACGGGAGAGGGTGCGCGCGGGCGAAGAAGCTGACGGCAGACTTGTAAGAACCGCGAGGGCCTCTCCCAAAAAGGACGAGGCCCTTTTTTCTTGTCGGACTTCCACGGGAGCGACGCTCCAGGGATTGCGATGACGACAAAGCAGGGCCTGTATGACCCGGCTTACGAGCACGACGCGTGTGGCATCGGTTTCGTTGCCCACATCCACGGCGTTCGCTCACGCGACATCGTCGAAAAGTCACTGCAGCTGCTGGTGAATCTGTCGCATCGCAGCGCAGTTGCCGCCGACGCGTGTACTGGCGACGGCGCCGGAATCCTGCTTCAGGTCCCGCACGTTTTTCTGCGACGCGCGTGCGCGTTCGCCGGCATTCCTTTGACCGACGCCGGCACCTACGGCGTCGGGATGGTTTTCCTGCCGGCCGCCCCTGCCGCACGCGCGAGCTGCGAGCGGTTGATTGCAAAGACCATCGCGGCGGAAGGCTATTCGGTGCTCGGCTGGCGCGACGTGCCCGTAGACGACTCGGTTCTCTCGTCTTCGACGAAACGCACGCGCCCCGTCATCCGGCAGATCTTCGTCACTCGACTCTTCGTCGATCGCGACATCACCAGCGACTCGGCGTTCGAGGTTGCGTTGTACAAGATGCGCCGGAGGATCGAAGCAGCGCTCCGTGCATCGCCCGATGGCGGCGATTGCTACTTCGCTTCGTTCTCCTCGCGCACCATTGTCTACAAGGGCATGCTGACCCCCGACCAGCTGTCGCGCTTCTATCGCGATCTCCAGGATCCGGAGCTGGCGAGCGCGATCGCACTGGTGCACTCGCGATTCTCCACCAACACCTTCCCGTCGTGGCGACTGGCGCATCCTTATCGCTTTCTTTGCCACAACGGCGAGATCAACACCCTGCGCGGCAATCTCAACTGGATGCGCGTGCGTGAAGCGACGATGGAATGTGAGCGCTTCGGCGGTCGCTTCGAGGAGTTGTTCCCCGTATGCGCACCCAATCAGAGTGATTCGGCGTCGGTCGACAACGTGCTCGAAATGTTGACCCTCGCCGGCCGTCCTCTCGCACACGCAATGGCGATGATCATCCCCGAAGCATGGGAATCGCACGCGACGATGTCGCCCGATCGCCGCGCCTTCTACGAGTATCACTCATCGTTGATGGAGCCGTGGGATGGTCCCGCAGCAATGGCATTCACCGATGGCCGCTCGGTCGCCGCGGTTTTGGACCGCAATGGTTTGAGACCAGCGCGCTACGTAGTTACTGCCGACGATCTCGTGGTGCTCGCGTCCGAAGCCGGTGCGCTACCAGTCGCGGTCGAACGAATCCGCGCCAAAGGTCGACTTGAGCCGGGCCGCATGTTCGTCGTCAACACGACCACCGGGCAGGTGCTCGATGACGAGGCAGTGAAGACAGAGCTGGCGATGGTCAGACCATGGGGGAGGTGGGTCGCCGAGCATCGCGTTTCGATCGAGGATTTAGAGGCAAGTGAACGCGGCATCGGGCCGTTGCCGTTGTTCCAGCGACAGCGCCTGTTCGGCTACACCGCCGACGAAGTGAAGATGGTCCTCGCCCCAATGGCGGACGCGGGTGAAGAACCTGCCGGCTCGATGGGCAACGACACCCCGCTGGCCGTTCTCTCCGATCGACCGCAGCTGCTTTTCTCGTATTTCCGGCAGATGTTCGCGCAGGTGACGAATCCCGCGATCGACCCGATGCGGGAGCAGCTGGTAATGTCGCTGGCGATGAATCTTGGGCCGCAGGGCAACTTGCTCGAGGTCGGCGCCGAGCACGCGCGACAGATTCGAATTACCCAGCCGGTGCTAACGGAGACCGACATTGCAGCGCTGCGCGGCATGACCGAGCCGAGTCTCCGTGCGGTGACGCTTGCAGCTGTATTCGACGCGACCGCGGGCGCCGCTGCGCTCGAGCCGGCGCTCGATTCCCTGTGCAAAGCTGCAGCGCGGCAAGCGGGAAGTGGGAACGAGGGAGCGGGCTGTGGAGTTTTGATTCTGAGCGACCGCGGTGTTGACGAAACCCACGCGCCGATCCCTCCCGCGCTCGCCGTTTCAGCGATTCACCACCATCTCATTCGCGAAGGCCTCCGCGGCCGCGTCAGCCTCATCGCCGAAACCGGCGAAGCCCGCGAAGTCTCGCATATCGCGCTCCTGATCTCGTTCGGAGCCAGCGCGGTCCATCCATATCTCGCCCTCGAAACCGTTGATTCGTTAACCGGCCCCGCTCTCGTGCACCACGACGGCTCGGGGCCGCCGGGTGCGCAGCCGGTGGCGCCCCGCAGGTCTATCTCGGTTGGAGTTCAGCATTACATAAAGGCCGTCGACAAGGGCCTGCTCAAGATCATGTCGAAGATGGGCATCTCGACGCTCCAGAGTTATTGCGGCGCTCAACTCTGGGAGGCAGTCGGCCTCGACTCGACTCTCATCAAACAACACTTCACCGGCACGCCATCACGCGTCGGGGGAATCGGCCTCGAGCTCATCGCACAGGAGACGCTGCGTCGCCACGCCTCCGCGTTCGACGAGACGGCTACCCAGCTGGACGCCGGCGGCGAATACCAGTTCCGCATCCAGGGCGAGCACCACAACTGGAATCCGCTCACCATCTCCAAACTCCAGCACGCCACTCGCAGTGACAGCTACTCGACCTTCAAGGAATTTTCAAAGCTCGCCAACGACGAGACAAAACGTCGGTCGACGTTGCGAGGTCTGCTGGATTTCGTCGCGCGCGAGCCGATTCCAATCGACGACGTCGAGCCGGCAAAATCGATCACCCGTCGCTTTACCACCGCTTTCCAGCACAGTGGGATCCGAAGCTTGGAATTCACGTGACTTGAAGTCGCGGC